>JAEEGL011838441.1_pt1 | contig 102961 bp, 93 predicted proteins | sample 9134231 | NCBI WGS metagenome assembly JAEEGL01 (sample SAMN16246548, study PRJNA631951) | gut metagenome | biome: gut microbiome; feature: rumen; material: fiber-attached | host: Bos | place: Iran: Karaj | collected 2018-10 | reverse complement strand
CTGTAGGAAAATATTATTCTAATGATGCAATAAATGCTTTAACAGAATTTCAAGAACAGTATTTTGAACATATAATAATAAGAGATGAAAAAACACTAACTAAATAGTTAGTGTTTTAATATTCTAAATGGCAGGGGATGCAAGAATCGAACTCGCAACAAAAGTTTTGGAGACTCCTATTATACCATTTAACTAATCCCCTAAATGAAATGCAATATCATTATATCATATTATCATTTAAAGTAAACAATTTATTGTTAAAACAAGACTAAAAACTAAAAATATGATATACTATCTTTGATAAAGGAATGATAAATTTGAAGAGATTAAAATATATAATTAGTTGCTTTTTTAAAATGGACTATAAAAATATGTATAAAATAGCTAAGAATATTAGTAAAAAGAATCATAGATTAACTCTATTTACAATAATAGATATGGCTTATTGCGCTCTTGTTTATGGAGCAGGTTATTATGACTATCAAGAGTTTGAATTTTATTTGCTAAGTAGAAAAGAAAGAAAAACATATCTTACTAGAGCTAAGAATAATATGATTGTTAGTAAATATAATAATAAAGAATATTTTGAATTATTAGATGATAAAATTAAATTTAATAAAAAATTCTCTAAATATATTAATAGAGATTACATTGTTATTGATAAGAATTATGAAGAATTTCTAGCCTTCTTTAAAAGACATAAAACCATTATAGCTAAAATAGTAGATGGTGAAGGTGGAAGAGGAATAGAAAAGTATACTTATAAATCAGAATTAGACTCTAAGAAAGTATTTAATAAACTAATAAAGAAGCATGAAATACTTATAGAAGAATGTATTACTCAACATAAAAGTGTAAGTGAATTGTATGATGGATCAGTTAATACACTAAGATTATTCACATTTAATAATGGAAATGAAGCAGTAGTAGTTAATTCTATATTTAAATTTGGAAATGGTGGTGTAACTGATAACTTTAGTAGTGGAGGAATGTATACATTCACAGATGAAAATGGATTTGTAATAGTACCAGCTATTGATAGAGAGGACAATATATATGAAGTACATCCTAAATCAAATAAAAAGATAATAGGATATAAAGTTCCTTTCTATAAAGAAGCATGCGAATTGGTTTGCCAAGCAGCTAAGGAAATTAATGAGGTAAAATATATAGGTTGGGATGTTGCCATTACTAAAAATGGGCCTGCTATAATAGAAGGAAATTCATTCCCTGGTGTTTTTCAAATAAAACCTAGCTTTTTAAGAAACCAAGGATTACTTCCTAAATATCAAAAATATATGGATATAAAGTAGGAGATAATATGAAGAAAAGTAATTTACTAGAAGGGACAATTATAGCAACTGCTGCAATAGTAATAACTAAAATACTTGGAATGCTTTATGTTATTCCTTTTTATGCAGTAGTAGGTGTAAGAGGTAGTGCTCTATATGCATATGCTTATAACATCTATGTAATATTCTTAGATATATCAACTGCTGGTATTCCATCAGCAATGAGCAAAATTACTAAAGAATATAATACACTTGGCAAAATGGATGCTAAAAAAAGAGCATACTCTATATCTAAAAGAATAATAGGTTTACTAGCAATATCAATGTTTATTATAATGTTTGCATTTGCGCCTTTATTTGCAAAGTTAATATTAGGTGATCTAACTGGTGGAAACACTATTAAAGAAGTAACAATGGTAATAAGAGCAATATCTCTTGCTATATTAGTAATACCATTTTTAAGTGTATCAAAAGGTTACTTACAAGGTCATAGTGTTATTGGAGTATCTAGCATGAGTCAAGTAATCGAGCAAGTAGTTAGAATAGCTGTTATTTTAATAGGTAGCTATATAACATTAAGAATATTTAATATGCCACTTGATGAAGCAGTGAGCATATCAGTAACCGGAGCTTTCTTTGGTGGACTTCTTGCATATCTTTATGTGAGAATAAAAATGAAAAAGAATAAAAAAGAATTATCACTAGAATCAGTAGAAGAAAAAGATGATATAACAGATAAAGAAATAACAAAAAAGATTATGTATTATGCTTCATCTTTTATAATAACAAGCATAGCTGTATCAATATATAGCTTTGTAGATATGGTATTTATTTCAAGAACATTAACATCAATGGGTTATATAGCAGCAGAAACTGAATTTGTAACAGCAGCAGTAACAACATGGGCTCCTAAAATAGGAATGATTATTAACTCTATTGCAATGGGTCTAGCAGTAAGCTTAGTACCAAGCATAGTAGAAGCTAATACACTAAAAAAATGGAAAGATGTAGAAAGTCATATCAACAAAGGACTTCAAATAGTATTATCTATTTGCCTTCCACTTATAGTTATAATAGCTCTTTTATCTAAAGGTGTGTGGTCTGTATTTTATGGAAGTGAATCTTTAAATTTAGGAACACTTATACTAGCAATATATATAATAGAACCACTATTCTTTAATATTTATTTAGTATCATCAACAGCAATGCAGAGTTTAAACAAATTTAAAATAGTATATATATCAACATTCCTTGGATATTTAATAAATGCACTACTAGATGTACCTTTAATGTATTTATTTAAAGTATTGGGACTTCATCCATTTATAGGTGCTATTGTGGCAAGTATAATAGGATACTCACTAAGCTTCTTAATAGCATTTATTCACTTAAGAAAAAAACATGATATAAAATTCACAGAATCATTTAAGACACTTAAAAATAGTGTAGTGCCAACAATAGCGGTTGCTATTGAAATAATGGTATTAAAACTATTAGTACCAGTAAACTATGATAGTAAAATGTCATGTATTATATATATAGGTGTTATAGGATTAATTTCATCAATTACTTATTTGTTTATTGCATATAAAATAGGATTACTTGATGAAGTATTTGGTAGAGAGTATTTAGATAAGATTATTAGAAAAATAACTTTTGGTAAAATAAAAATAAACACTAACAAATAGTTAGTGTTTTTAAATATAAAAAAACCACTTAAAGTGGTTAATTTTTAACATGGCGCCCGATGCAGGACTCGAACCTGCGACCTAACGGTTAACAGCCGTGCGCTCTACCGACTGAGCTAATCGGGCAACTACATGAATAATTTTATAATATTTAGTATTTAAAGTCAATACTAAATAATAAAATAATATATAATTAATTAGCCCTTATCTAGGCAGTATATTATCATAAAATAACCTAGGAGGTATAAAAATGTATTTTGATGAAAGAAATATGGATTATACAAATCAAACAAATAGTATAGATAATAATATATATGAAATAGATACTATAAATATTATTAATAATAGAAACGATAATCTATTTAATGCTCAAGAAGGACTAAATAAGGGAAATATGTTTAAAGAATTATATGATCCATATCAAAATAATGTGTTCAAAATAGAAGTAAACACTAAGAAAGATAAACTATTACTAGTGATTCAAAAGCTAGAATTTAAATTAATAGATTTATCCTTATATCTAGATATTAACCCAAATGATAAAGAAATGTATTTAATATTTAAAGAAACTTTAGAAGAATTAAAAAAGAATAAAGAAATATATGAAAAAACATATGGACCACTTTGTCTAGAAAATACTACTGAACAATATAACTGGCCTGATGATCCATGGCCATGGATGATGGAAGGAGATAATAATGTTTAAATATGAAAAAATATTAGAATATCCTATCGACATAAACAAAAAAGACTTAAGAATGGCTAAATTACTATATGAACAACTAGGAGGAGCAAACGGGGAAATAGCTGCTTCTTTAAGATACATGCAGCAAAGATACACTATGCCATGTAAAAAAGGAAGAGCGCTTCTAACAGACATAGCATTAGAAGAATTAAACCATGTAGAAATAATTAGTTCTATGATAAAAGCATTAACTAAAGATGCAACAATAAAAGAATTAAAAGAATCAGGTCTTGATGATTTATATGCTTCACATAATAAAGGATTATATCCTCAAAGTTCTAGTAGTATTCCATTTAAAGCAGATTATATAGCAGTAACTGGTAATCCATTAGTAGATTTAATGGAAGACATGGCAGCAGAAGAAAAGGCAAGAGCAACATATGAGAACTTAATGAACTTAACTGATAATCCACAGTTACTAGCACCTCTTAGTTTTCTAAGACAAAGAGAAGTAGTACATTTTAATAGATTTAAGGAATTATATTTAGAATATAAAAAGAAAGGTTATTAACCTTTCTTTTAATTTATGTCTCTTTTAATAAATATTAAACTTAATATATTAATTATAGTAAAGTAAATGATAAGTATAATAAATCCTCTAAATATATTAGTGTGTGTATTAAATATAATATTATTTAAATAATATTGATTATAATCTAAATAATAAGACATATCTAGATATGGAATAAAAGTATAATCAAGTATTTTAATATTATAAGAAATACCTATATTATAAATAGTGATAGAAAATAAATATAAGATATTACTAATAACTAACCCTATATTAGAGCCTTTAAATAATATACCCAAAAATAGTGAAAAGCTTATCATGAAAAGAATTGGAATAAAGAACATAAAATACCTAAAATAGTAAATAAAGTATGGAATACTTATAAACTCATTATTAAAGTAAATAACATTTTTTAAACTAAATAAATTAGTTCTTGTTAATAAACTAGTAGTTATAAACAAAGTAATAAAAACAATAATAAAAAGAAATAGACTAATTAAAGAAAGTGATACTACTTTAGAAATAATTATTTTACTTCTACCATATTTAGACTGAAAGATATACCTTATTGTTTTATTAGTATAGTCGTATGATATGTTATGAAACGAAATAAAAATAATAATTACTCCTATTAAATATAAAATAGGGGAGCATCTTTCAATAATAGTTTTTGATAAATCTTTATTATATATGTTTAACTTGTTATTAATATTAATCTTATTAACATATTTACTATATTCTTTATAATAATGTTCATAACTACCATGCTTATTAACAGATAGATATTCACTTTTTTCCATAATAGGGTAAACATTGTTAATAATATTTATATTACTAACATTTTTATGAACTAAACTAACATATAAAATACTCACAAATATTAACAGTGCACATACAATTATAAAACTTCTTTTTCTAGTTTCTTTATATAAATCAGCTTTAATAAGATTAAACATTATCTTCCTCCATCATGCTGATTAGTACATCTTCAAGAGGTTCATCACTAACCCTATAAATAGGAACTTTCTTTTTAACTAATGATATTATTTCACTATTAACTTCGTCATTAGTATAATATCTTTCCTTAATTTGATAGTTATTGCCAAGAATAAATTTAACATTTCTTTTATCTCCACCTAATGATTTAGTAGTTATTTTTTTATTATTAATAAAAAGTATGTTAGTAGTTAACTTTTCTATCTCACTTATTAAATGTGATGAAACAATAATGGTTTTATCTTTAAAACTAAATAGTAGATTTCTTAAATCCCTAATACCCTTTGGATCTAACCCATTGGTTGGTTCATCTAGAAGTAAAATATCTGGGTCTTTTAATAAACTAATTGCTATTCCAAGTCTTTGTTTCATTCCTAAAGAAAAATGTTTGACTAATTTTTTATCTTGATTTAGATTAACTAACTTCATGCATTCACTTGCTCTTTCACAGTTAAGACCATGCAAAAGAGCAAAATATCTAAGATTTTCTTCAGCAGTTAAATAATCATAAAAACTAACATAATCAACAATAGCGCCTATATTTCTCATTGACTGTGAAAATTCTTTTCTAATATTATAACCATTAATAGATATATTACCACTAAAGGAAGTAAGACCCATTATCATTTTTATAAGAGTACTTTTACCAGATCCATTAGCGCCTACTAATCCATATATTTTACCTTTTTCAAGCTTAAAAGAGACATCATTAAAAATAGTGTTTTTCTTAATTTCTTTAGTTACATTATTAACTAAAAGACTATATTTCATCTTCCCTCCTTCTACCAATTTATAACTGGTAAAAATAAATTAACACACTATTAAATAGATAGTCAATACCCGCTAATTATTAAAAATGAAGCTATTTTTAATAGAAAAAAACAACTCTATATATAGAGTTGTCTATTAATAAAATACAAAAATATAATCAATATTAAAAATCTAATAAATAAATTTTTTAATCTAATTTTACATTTTCTTCTTCAATTATCTTCTTAAAGTCTTCTTTAAATTTAACTAATGCTTTAGCTTTAGCATCCTCATAAACAGATTTAGTATTCTTAATAGCATCATATACATGCTTAATATTAAGCGTATTAGTATTATCAAAAACTGCATTACTAAAGCAGTTACCAAGTAGTGTAAGTGCTATATCAGGATATCTATTACCAATTTCATATATTCTTTGATATTCATCAGTCATTTCTACTAAGAATCTAAATATTTTTTCTTTTTCATAATCACTATATGGGATTTTAACTCCACTTTGTTTCTCCATTTTAGGATAAGTACCCATTAGTATTTTAGTAGTATCTTCAATAGATGGTTCTTCTACATCAACTCTTAAGAATCTTCTTAGGAAAGCTCTGTCTCTTAAGATGTATGCATCATACTCTTCAGTAGTAGTAGCACCTATCATTTTAATTTCACCTCTATCAAGGCCTGGCTTAAGCATATTAGCGAAATCTACATTTAAGTTAGAAGTATTTCTAGACACTAGTAAATGAACTTCATCTATAAATAAAATAATATTCTTTTTTTCTTTTAATTCATCCACTAATAGCTGAAGTTTATTATCACTAGCGCCATCTTTACTCTCGACTTGACCTAGTAGACTAGAAATATTAATCTTGATTAAATCATAGCCTTTAAGAGCATCAGGAACTTCACCCTTTTGCATCTTATATCCAATACCTTCAACTATAGCTGTTTTACCAATACCGGGTTTACCAACTAACAAAGCTGATTTATCTGGAGTTAAAAGAATTAATAAAGCCTCTTTAATCTCTTTATCTCTTCCAATCGCAGGATTAGTGATATAAGTTTTATTTTTTAAATTTTCTCCATATGTTTCTAGAATACTAAATTTTTTAGGTTCATCATTAAAATCTAGTATTTCAAAATCATTATTCATACTTTTCACCTAATAATATTTTATCATAAAAGATGCAAAAACATAATTATTATTATAGTAGTTTACAAAAGATAATAAAAATTATACAATAAAAATATAGGTGAGGGTTTTAAATGAATAAATATTGTATAAACTGTGGAAATAAAATAGATACTAATGCAGATGTTTGCTTAGGATGTGGAAAACTAATAAATCAAAACTCAAAAAAAGATGATAAATTAATTTGGTTACTTCTGTCTTTTTTATCTCCAGTAATAGCTATGATTCTATATTTAGTATTAAAAGATAAAAGAAGTGTAAGTGCTAGAATAATTATAATAGGAACACTATTAAAATTACTTTTATTAATAGTATTAATATTACTATTATTACTTCATTATTTACACGTAATGTAAAGTTTTAAATAAAATATTGAACTTTAAAAATAATTAATATACAATGAGAAAGGTGATAATAATATGGACTATAAAATACAATCAAATTCAGATTTAGACACAATAGAACTAGCGCAGAATATTGAAAGCGAAAGATTCGATAAAATGGTTATATGTTTATATGGAGATTTAGGAAGTGGAAAAACACTTTTTACTAAAGCATTTGCCAAATCAATGGGAATTGTTGATAATATAACATCTCCTACATTCAATATTATTAAAGAATATAATGGTGAAAATGATTCTAAACTATATCATATGGATGTATATAGATTGAATGAAGTAGAAGAAGATCTAGGAATAGAAGAATACTTTAAAAAGAAAGGCGTAACTATTATAGAATGGGCTGATCAAATAGAAGATATTCTTCCTAAGAAAAGACTAGATATAATATTTAAAATAATTGATGAAAATAAAAGAATTATTAAACTAGTGCCTCATGGAGAAGAGTACGAAGAACTAATTAATAGAGTATTATAAAAAGCAGTTAATTAAAATAACTGCTATTTTTATTGCTATATTCTCTAATTAATTCAGAATCCATGGCTCTTTTTTCTCCAAGAATCTTATTTCTAAATGATACTAAACCTTCCATATCACTAGCAAGCCTAGACATCTTTCTGTCAAGACCATCAACTAATTGACCAAATATTTCTGCTCTATCTTCATCTGGAAAACATATACCTAACTCATGAATAAAATTGGCATATATTCTAAAGTTGTCTTCTCCAAGGAATTTATATACTTTATTAGAATCAATAAAAGTTAAATCTTTAACAAGGAAAGTAGTGTTAGTAGCAAGAATAAATTTAAGTGGCATGTTAAGTATCTCATCAAGTAATATATATCCTTTATAATAAGCCATTATTAATGATTCGTGATTATTTACTAAATGATAAGCAAAGTATATTCTTACAAGTAACTTCTTATAAACCTTTCTAAGTATACTATCTACTTCCTTAGTACTTTTTTGAATTTGACAAGCTATAGTTCTACTCTTAAGAGGAAGACCTTTATCTGTTGATAATTTCTTTCTAAGAATAAGCGTTTCTAAAGAATTTAAAGGATATATAATGCTACAAAGTTCATTATCATAATCTTGTAAAACATTAACTACTTCCTTTTCAAAAGACTCATTAATAATATTTTCTTCTTTATCTATAAAAGGAACACCCATCATAAAATCAGAAGCCTCATTTAAACCACTTAGAAATGCACTATAAGTTTTAGGATTATTCTTAATCCAGGCAATATCCTTAATATTCTTTTTAACGTACATCTTTTTCACCCCTTTAAAAAACAAGAAGTATTATAGTATTTTAATTACATTTAGTCAATAAAAAAGGCTATTATCTTTCATTTATGGGCTAAATGTGGTAAAATACATGCGAAAAAGGTGATTTTATGAATACTTTATTTATAGATAGTCATGATGAATTAATAACAGTAGCTTTAAGAAAAGGCGAAAATATATATAAAGAAGAAAAAGAAAGCCACTATGAACATGGAGTATTTTTAATGAACATGATTAAAAATATTATTGAAAACAATGGTTTAACTGCAAAGGATATAAATAATATTGTTGCTGTTAATGGACCAGGTAGTTTTACAGGCCTTAGAATAGGACTTACTATTGCTAAAACAATGGCTTATTCACTAAATATACCAGTGTACTTAGTAGGAAGTTTAGAAAGCTATCTTGTAAGTGAAGGAACTAATGAAAATAAAATGTCAGTGATAGAAGATAATAAAGGATTCTATATTATGGTATTTGATAAAGATAATAATGAAATAATGAAAGAAACATATACTGAAAATATAGATAACTTTAACTATAAAAAAGTAAATAATCACTTAGATATAAATAAAGTTCTAGATTATGCTCTTAAGAAAGAAGCAACACCAGCTCATTTAGTAAGAGCCAACTACGTAAAGAAAATCGAGGTAGAAAAATGATAGAAAAGGACGTACTAGAATACTCAAAAACTAACTATGTATATAAGTTAAAATGATATATTATAGGAAATGTTTTAATAGAAAAAACTGAAGATTTAATTAATATAATATATTTATTAGTTAATGAAGAGTATAGAAGAACAGGAATAGCAACCAAATTACTAAAAGCCCTTATAAAAGATTATAAAGAAACAAAAGAAAAAATAATGTTAGAGGTAAGAAGTAAAAATACTCCCGCTATTAACTTATATGAAAAATTAGGATTTAAAACTATATTTACGAGAAAAAACTATTATAAAGATGATGATGCACTAATAATGGAGGTGATATTGTGAAAGATGTATACATATTAGCAATAGAATCTTCATGTGATGAAACAAGCGCAAGTATTATAAAAAATGGAAACACTGATATTTCTACAGTTATAAATACACAAATAGCTACTCATAAATTATATGGTGGAGTAGTACCTGAAGTTGCTAGTAGACTTCATTTAGAAAACATAACTTTAGTAATAGATGAATGTCTAAAGAAAGCAAATATGTCTATGGAAAATATAGATGCGGTAGCAGTAACATATGGACCAGGACTTTTAGGAAGCTTATTAGTTGGAGTAGAAGCAGCTAAAACACTAAGCTATATTTATAATAAGCCACTTATAAAAGTAAATCATATGATGGGACATATATGTGCTAATAACATAAATCAAAAACTAGAATATCCACTTGTATCACTTGTAGTAAGTGGAGGACACACTGATTTAATATATATGGAAAATGAAAGTGCATTTACTTATTTAGGTTCTACACTAGATGATGCGATAGGTGAGTGCTTTGATAAAGTGGCAAGAATACTTTCTATGCCATATCCTGGTGGACCCAATGTAGAGAAATTGGCTCTTGAAGGAAAAAGCACATATCCTATGCCAGATTTACTAAAAGATGATAATTACTCATTTAGCTTTAGTGGTATAAAATCACATGTTAACAACTTAGTTCATAATGCTAATCAAAGAGGCGAAGAAATAAACAAAGCAGACCTTGCTTGTTCATTTCAAAATGCAGTAACAAATGCTCTAGTAGGAAAAACTAAAAAAGCTATAGAGAAATATAAAGTTAAAAATTTTGCAATGTGTGGTGGAGTAGCAGCTAACTCTTTTATTAGAAATAATCTAAAAGAAATGTGTGATAGTTTAGATGTAAAAATGTATGTACCAGAAAAGAAGTACTGCACAGATAATGCAGCAATGATAGGTGCAGCTGCATACATTCTATACAAAAACAATAAATTCACTGACTTATCACTAAACGCTAAACCAAATATTCAAATAGATTTTAATGATTTTAAATAAAAGCGAAATTATTTTTCGCTTTTTAAATGACTTAAATAGTTACTTATCGTTTTCCCAGCAATGGGTTAAGCATAAATAAAAGAACTCATCTAACTAGTGTTAGGTGAGCTCACCAACAATGGTAGCCATCCGACTCGAAGCATCAGATGTTCCACTTTTTTATTATATGAAGCTTATCGCTTGCATATTCATTATAGCAAACTTCTATAAAGTTATCAACAGCAAGTTGACCCGTGGGTTATGGTATTATGAAACTAGAAAACTAGTCTTTTTTTTATTTTGTTTCATATACTTTATTGGTGAAAATATGAACACTTATAAAGGACTAACAGATGAGGAAGTAATAATATCTAGAAATAAAAATGGATCTAACAAAATAAGTGAATATAAAAGAAATAACCTTTTTAATTTCATAATAGAGTCACTAAATGATCCGATAATAAAAATATTATTAATAGCTTTAGGAATAAAAATAATATTCTTTTTAAAAGATAGCGATATATATGAAACAGTAGGAATAATAGTAGCAATAATACTAGCTACACTAATAAGTTCAATGAGTGAATATGCTTCAGAAAAAGCATTTGAAAAGCTTTCTAACGATACTATATCAAATGCTAAAGTAATAAGAAACGGTGTAGTAAAAACCGTTGATGTAGAGCAATTAGTAGTAGACGATTTACTTTTTCTAGAAAGTGGTGATAAAGTAGGAGCAGACTGCATCGTCATAAGTAAAACTATTTCAGTAGATGAAAGCGCAATAACAGGTGAAAGTAAAGAAAAATATAAAAATATAAATGATGAAATATACATGGGAAGTACAGTTATATCAGGAAGATGTATAGCAAAAGTAATAAAGGTAGGAGATAACACTTACTATGGAAAAATAGCAAAAGATATTAAAGAAAAAGCTCCAATAAGTCCATTAAAAGAAAAATTAAAAGTGTTAGCCTCGTTTATAAGCAAAGTAGGATATATATGTGCCCTGCTCGTAATGTCCTCTTACTTAATAAGTACAATATTAATAAAAGGAATAACATCTTTTGAAGAATTAGTGCCGCATATATTATATTCTCTTACACTTGCAATTACAGTTGTAGTTGTAGCTGTTCCAGAAGGATTACCAATGATGATTACGCTAGTTTTATCATCAAATATGAAAAAACTCATAAAAAATAATGTATTAGTAAGAAAACTAGTCGGCATAGAAAGTGCGGGATCTTTAAATATATTATTTACTGATAAAACAGGAACTCTAACAAATGGAAAACTAACAATGACAGACTTTGTTTTACATAATAATGTAAGATTTAATAAATTTAAAGACATAAATAATAAATTAAAAGAACTAATCTACATATCACTCGTATATAATAATGAATCTATAATAATGGATAAAGTAATGCTTGGTAATACAACAGATCAAGCAATAATAAAGTTTGTAAACTCTTCAAACAAAGATAAATATGAAGTACTAAATAGAACTTTATTTGATAGTAAAAATAAATATTCATCAGTAACAATAAATTATAATAATAAAACAACTTTTTATAAAGGAGCATATGAATTAATAATAGATAAGTGTTCTTTCTATTATGATACTAATGCTAAAAGAAAAGTATTAGATAAAAGTATTATGGCATTAGCTAATGAATACACAAAGAAAGGATATAGAACACTAGCCTGCGCAGTAGGAAATGAAGAATTTAGTAATTTGACATTTCTAGGACTAGTATTAATCAAAGATGAAGTAAGAAAAGAAATTAAAGAAGCGGTAAGCTTAGTGACAGATGCAGGAGTACAAACCGTAATGATAACGGGAGATAATGAACTAACAGCCACTTCAGTGGCAAAAGAAATTGGCCTAATAACAAACGATAAAGATCTAGTATTAACTCATAGTGATATAGAGAAAAAAAGTGATGAAGAAATAAAAAGATTATTGCCTAGTATAAAAGTAATAGCTCGTTCATTACCAGAAGATAAGAAAAGATTAGTAAGCATTTCACAAAGCCTAGGTCTTGTAACAGGAATGACTGGAGATGGAGTAAATGATGCTCCTGCTTTAAAAAGAGCAGACGTTGGATTTGCAATGGGAAGTGCTTCAGAAGTAGCTAAAGAAGTAAGTGATATAATTGTGCTTGATGATAACTATATGTCTATAGCAAAAACTATACTATTTGGAAGAACAATATTTAAAAGCATAAGAAAATTTATAATATTTCAACTAAGTACAAATATGGTAGCCATGATGCTATCAGTAATAGCACCACTTCTTGGTATAACTTCACCAGTAACACTAGTGCAAATGCTTTGGATAAACATGATAATGGATACATTAGCAGGTGTTGCCTACTCTTTTGAACCTCCACTAATTGAATATATGAAAGAAAAACCTAAAAAAAGAGAAGAAAACATAATGAATAAATACATGATAAATGAAATAATAGTAACAGGATTATTCATGGGACTATTTTGCTTATTATTCTTAAAAAGTGATTTTCTTCAAAGCTTTTATAGAATAGATAAAACAAATAAATATATAATGACAGCATTCTTTAGTATATTTATATTTATGAGTGTGTTTAATGCATTTAATGCTAGAACACATAGATTAAACATATTTGCAAATCTTCATAAAAATAAAGCTTTTTTATCAGTAGTGGCAATAATAGTGATAGTTCAGTTGATAATGATATACTATGGAGGAACTATTTTTAGAACAACGGGATTAACTATAAAAGAATTAAACATAACACTGTTTCTTTCATCATTAGTTATACCATTTGATTTCTTAAGAAAGCTAATACTTAAAAAACTAAAAAAGCCTCTAGGTGTTTAAAGACTCTTATCATAAAGAGTTTTTATTTTACAAAAATTGTGGTAATATAAAAATGTAATAAGGAAGGAATTAATTATGAAGAAGTTTATAAAAAAACATATACCGCTAATAGTAATATTTGTATTTATACTATTATTTATACTATTAGCTATTTTATCAAAAGATGACTCATTTAAAATAGAAAGTGAAGAAATAAAAACTTGGTATGAAGATACTAAAAAAGATGAGTATGTAGTATCTGTATTAGCGCAAACTACATGTTCACATTGCCATAATCTAAAACCAATCATAGAAGAAGTTCAAAATGAAAATGGCTTTAAATTACATTGGATTGATATAGATACATTATCAGAGATTGATAGAAATGCAGTAACAAATATATATAAATTAGAAAACTTTGAAGGAACACCACATACTTTTATAACAAAAAATGGTACTTTACTAAAAGAAAAATCAGGAGAAATGACAAAAACAAAACTAATAAGTTTCTTAAAGGCAGTTGGTGTTATTGAAAACTAGTAAAAGAAAAATAAAAAAAGAATATAAAATAGTTTTTATATTAATATTATTATTAATACTATTTTTATTTATTAGAAATATAACTAAAGATTACTCAATTAGCTATAAATTAAATGGTTATAATATAACTGAAATAGTAAAAGATAAAACAATAAATATAATAGTAGAAAAAGATAATATAGAATATAAATATCTATTATTTAGTAAAAGAAAAGCAAAAAGAAAAATAGTAGATAAAATAAAAGAAGAACAAATAGAAGGATACACTTGTCTAACTCCATTAATTGATAAAATAAAAACATATACTGTATGTTATAAAGACAATGAGTTTATAACAAAAGAACTAGCAAGTGGCTCTTTAAAAGTGTCATCTTCAAATAAAGATTTAGAATACTATGGACTTAATGATAATGAATATTTATTAGTATGGAAATATGATGGTTTTTACTACTATAATGGAATAAATGAAGAAGAAATAAAACTATTTGATAAAAATAGATATAATAATGATTTAATGATAGAAATAGATAAATATTTATTATTTCCAAAATATGATGAAGAATATACTTTTAATAGCTTTGTATTACTAGACATAACAACTAAAAAAACATATGAAATAGATTCAAATAATACTATAAGTATAGATTCATACTATGCAGGAACATATAAAGATAATATATATTTATTTGATAATAAAAGTGAAAACTTATATAAAATTAACTATAGAAAGAAAAATATAAGCCTTGTAGGAAGTAACATAAAAGGATATGAAAAAGTAGTAAATAATAAAGTAGTTGATGCTTCTTTAAAAGAATATAAAACAGAGAAAATAACATTCTTTAGCAAAGAAGAATCACCAATAATAGTAGATAATAATATCATTTCATATAACTACTTTAAGATTAAATATGCCGCTAAGGCTAAGAAAGTATATAATAAGGGCTTTGATATATATTACATAAATGAAGACAATATATATAAATACTCTTTAGAAAACACAAAGAATATACTTCACTACTTTGAACTTAATTTTAATACTAATAATAATGTATTTATATATCAAAAATAAATAAAAACCATATAATACTTTAGGTGATGACTATGTATAACCTAAGGTTAATAAAAAATGGAAAATATTACACTGACTATAAAGTAGAAAAAGGAGATACTTTATATAAAATAAGTAAATTATTTAATGTAAACCCTAAACTAATTGCTTATATAAACGGTATGGAAATGGATGACTATTTATATGAAGGAGACACTATTAAAGTACCAAACAAAGGAGTAGAGTATTATATAACAAAAGAAAATGATACTCTAAATAGCTTAGAGAAAGTATTTAATAGTGATATAAGTAAAATAATAGATCAAAATAAAGAAATATATTTACTTCCACAGCAAATGATTTTTAAAAAGGAATAATCTTTATTATTCCTTTTTAAATGGCAAAAGCCTTGTATTTTAATTAAATTCTTTTTATAATATAATAAGAAGAATAGGAGAGGTAAAGATGATAGTAAAAAAGCCATATGCATTTTTAATCAAACACTTTAAAGCTATACATTTAATGCTTGCTATAGCCATGCTTTACCTTTTATATAAGACAAACGGTTTATATACTTTTTTTAATGGATATGTTAAAAATGGTTTCTATGAATATAATGAACAACTAGCTACAACATATATTAATTTCTATGTATTTGTAGTTATTATAGTATTACTACTATTAACATCGTTTATATATTTATTAATGAGATGGAAAAAGAAAAGTAGATTACTTTATATAACTATTAGTATATTCTATTTTGCCCTATTTATAGGATTCTTAGCTAACTTTAGTATACTAGATAATCTAGCTACAAAAGTACATGAAATAAGAACTATAAAAGCATTTAGAGATATATCTTTAATGATGTATGCTCCTCAATTTATATTTATCACATTAATAACTATAAGAGCTATAGGCTTTGATATAAAGAAATTTGACTTCAAAAAAGATCTAGCAGAACTAGATATAGCAGAAGAAGATCAAGAAGAAATAGAAGTAACATTCGGACAGAATAACTATAAAGTACTTAGATTCTTAAGAAGAGCTAAAAGAGAATTTAAATACTATGTGCTAGAAAATAAAGTATTCCTAACAATGATGATAGGAATAGTAGTATTAATAACAGGATTTAGTGTTTTCCTTAATGTAGCAGTATATAAAAAGACATATAATGAAAGTGACATGTTCCAAGTGGATGGAATATACTTTAACGTACAAAATTCAATAGTAACAGATACAGATTTAAAAGGTAATACAATTAACAAAGATAAAAAATATATGGTAGTATATTTAAATATAAACAATAAGACTAAAGCTAGAAATAGTCTAGATACAAGAAATCTAAGACTAATGGTAGATGGTAAGAATTACTATCCAACATACAGCTTATCAGAGTATTTTAAAGACTTAGGAGAAACTTATTATAAAAATACACTATATCCATCAGAAGAATATACATATTTGTTATTATATGAGATACCTAAAAAGACAGATCACACAAAAGCAATATTTAGAATGATGGACTCAGTAAATCTAATAAATGGAGAATTAAAAGCAAAATATAAAGATACTAAACTAAGTCCTACAGAGTATATTAAAGATGATAACTATGAACAGTATGATATATTAGATGTAGTAGACTTTGCAGATTCTACACTTCTAAATAGTGAAATAACAATAAATAGTTATGAAATAGGAAATGAATTTACTGAAAAGTACCAATACTGTTATGGAAAAGATTGCTATGCTAGAAAAAAAATAATAGCACCTAACATAATGGGAAGTGGTTCTTCTACTGTATTAAAAATAAATGCAACACTTAAAATAGATAATAATTTATATTTAAATAAATATATAAAGACATTAACTGATTTTATAAAACACTTTGCTAGTGTAAGTATAGTAAATGGTAAAGAAGAGAAAACAATTAAAGCAAACATAATAGAATCAGAACACATAGCAAAAGAAAATGCTTACATAGAATTAGATAAGTCTATTATAGAAGCACAATCAGCATTTCTAAATATAACTGTAAGAAATAAAAAATATAAAATAAAACTAAAATAAAAACACTAAGAATTCTTAGTGTTTTTTAATTTAAGTTCATTCTCTAGTTCATCAATATTAGTAATTGAAACATGTAGATCTTGATCGTCACTAATGGCATATCTCTCAAAATAGTTATCTTTATCTATAAGAGTGTATCCCTTAGATATAGAATTAATAAGAAACTCTCTAATGATAAAGCTATCCTGAATTGACTTAGCCTTAATGATTTCAGCATAATAGTTAGTTTCCCATTTTGCTCTTGGCCAATCACTAACCCATTTAAATTTGTCTAAAATAGACTGTATATAATTTCTTGTTTCTAAATCAGCGTCAGCCACAACATAAAGATTAATCAAAAGCCCATAATCAATATAATGCCTAGCATCATATGATTGCAATATAGCATCTAATACCACACATCTAACTTCATCTACATTAGATAACTCTTCAATAGCGTCTCTGATCTTGCCTATAGCCTCTTCATTAAGGCCCCATTCCTCAGATATTTCTAGATTAGTTTTAACATATTTCATCAAAGCCACCTCTGTTAAAACCTATTATAACATAATAAGAAAAAATAGAAAGAAAAAAACGAGCTAATAGCTCGTTTATTTTTTATTGGAGGACCCGGCCGGAGTCGAACCGGCGCTCGCGGAGTTGCAGTCCGATGCCTTAGCCTCTTGGCTACGGATCCACATCAGTTATAATTATAACAAATAATATTCGAGTTGTATAGTAATTATTAAAAAAAAGTAAACAACTTATTATAAGTTGTTTACTGCTTCTTTATAAGAATTAATTTTATCCTTTAATACTTCATTTTCATCTTTAAGAGAGTTATTAATATTTTCTAGCTCAATAACTCTGCTTTCTAACTCTTCAATAGCGTCCTCATTATTTTGTCTTTCATTATAATGATTACTAAGATCACGATAATAATCATTCGTGTTTTTACTCATTTTATCTATATTTGATTTTGATGACTTAATAACTACATTATATGTATATAATTTAGTGTAGTTATAAATGGTATGTTTCTTTAATCCTTCAATAGCAATATCAAATACATCTTTAGAAAAAATAGCATTTGTATCAAAATCTACTAGTTTATAATTTCCTCTTGTAAAAGTATCAACATCAACATCCATTAGTCTATTAAAATATTTGATTTCTACTATAACCTTATCTTTTAAATTTTCATCTACTACATATTCTTCTTTATTATATGCATTATCAGAAATTATTATATTATCACTTGATGAATATTCGTATGTCTTAGTATATACGTCCATATTATTGCTAGGTATATCATTAATAAACTTAGTTTTACTTACGTCTATAGCAGATAGTCCAAATCCACATCCTACAATTATAAGACCTATAATACCAGTAGCAAATACACTCTTAAGATTAATTTCATAATCAGAAATACCACTATAAAGAATTCTAATAAATAATCCACATAAAATAATAAGACCAATTATACTAACTATGAATCCAAAATAGAATACTCCATGTATTATTAAATATAGCATAATGAAGAAAGCAACTGATAAACCTACTAAAAAGAATATAGCAGGAATAAATAATGTTAGTAAGAATACTTTAAAGAAGAATATAACGATTCCTTTAATAGTCTTAAATAATGCACCTGAAGTGCTACTATCTTTAGTTTCTCTTACAACACTTTCTTTTTTTACTTCATTATTAGTAGTAGCTTCTTCATTTACCTCTTCCACTTTTTTATCTTCCTTTTCATATTTATCAAGGAATTGACTCTTATATATATACAAGTAAGTAAATATAAATAAAGCAACATAAGCAAGATTAATAATGCACTCCCAAAGTCTACCGAAGAAATTTCCAACAGTAGGAATAGTGGCAATTAAGTCAGCACCATCATACGCTATCATTTCAAATGGTATCCTACAAAACAATAGTACAATGAATATAATGAATAATTCAAATAATACCTTAGCAAGTTGTTTACCATTCATACTCTTAAACATATTATACGAATTATCTATGATATGTGTAATATCATCCATCATAGAATCAAAGTAGTTTTTCTTTTTATTATTTACTTCTTTAAAATCTACTTCATCATTTGTTAAATCATCAAGAGTAACATTAAATATCTTACACATGGTAAGAAGCTTATCCATTTCTGGATATGTAGTACCAAGTTCCCACTTAGATACTGATTGTCTAGAGACATCTAGTTTATCTGCTAGATCTTCTTGAGAAAGACCATTTTCTTTTCTCAATTTTGTTAGTTTTTCACTAAACTTCATTTTCCAACACCTCGCAAAAATTATATTATGAAACCCGGTTGCATAACACCAACTTTGAGTTGTAATTTGTCAATTTTGAGTTGCATTTTACTAATTTCACCTATATTTTAACATATTATTTAAAAAAATGTTATTTAATGATAAAATAATACATATATTAATAAGGAGGATATATGCTAGAATTAAAAAATATTAGAAAAAGTTACAAAACAGGTAGTTTTATCCAACATGCATTAAAGGGAATAAATCTTTCTTTTGGATCAAAAGAATTTGTATCAATTCTTGGAGTAAGTGGTAGTGGTAAAACAACACTTTTAAATATAATAGGTGGACTTGATAGATATGACAGTGGTGATTTAATCATAAATGGTAAAAGTACCAAAAAGTTTAATGATCAACTTTGGGATGCATATAGAAATAACTGTATTGGATTTATATTCCAAAGTTATAATTTAATAAATCATTTAACTATTCTTCAAAACGTTGAAATAAGTTTAACACTAAGTGGAGTAGGTGAAAGAGCAAGAAAGAAAAGAGCATTAGAAGCTTTAAAAAGAGTAGGACTTCTTGAACACTCTCATAAGAAGCCAAATGAATTATCTGGTGGTCAAATGCAAAGAGTTGCAATAGCAAGAGCCCTAGTAAATGATCCACAAGTAATACTTGCAGATGAACCAACCGGAGCACTAGATACAAAAACAAGTAAACAAATAATGGATTTAATAAAAGAAATATCAAAAGAAAAATTAGTAATAATGGTAACTCATAATCCAGAACTTGCTAAAGAATACTCTAGCCGTATAATTGAACTTAAAGATGGAGAAGTTGTTAAAGATAGTAAACCAAAAGAAGAAGAAAAATTAGATGACAACATTAAAATAAAGAAAACTAAAATGGGATTTTTAGCAGCCCTAAGTTTAAGCTTTAATAACATTAAAACTAAAAAAGGAAGAACGCTTTTAACTTCATTTGCTTCTTCAATTGGTGTAATAGGAATATGCTTAATACTATCTTTAAGCAATGGAATGGATAAACAAATAGATAAATATGAAGAAGACTCACTAGCAAACTTCCCACTTATGGTATCAGCTTCAACTATAAGTCTTAGCGAAGAACAAATAAAAAGTTTTAACAGTAAAATGAATAGCTATGAAGAATTCTCAGGTAGTAAAATGGTATATCCATTTGATTTATCAGAATTTAATCTAATGCATACAAATAATTTAACAGACGAATATATTGATTATGTAAAGAAAATAGATTCATCTCTTATTAATGGAATATCATTTGCAAGACTAACAAATTTTAACATGCTAATTAAAAATGGTGATGGAGTAAAATACACAGACTTATCTTCTCTTCAAATGCATAGTCTTCCTCTTACATTTGATAAAGAATCATTTACCAAAAGAGCTTATAATGTTATTGGAGGAAAAGAAGCAACAGAATATAATGAACTAATGCTTCTAGTAGATAATAAAAATAGAATATCTAAAAATGTGCTTATGCTTCTTGGAATAGAAAAAGATGAAGTACCATTTAATGAAATAATAGGAAAAGAAATAAAAATAGTTTTAAATAATGAATATTATAATAATTATAATGGAATGTATTTCCCATCTAAACCTTCTGATGAACTATATAATAATAAGAATAATATTACATTAAAAATAGTAGGCATTATCAGAAATAAAGAAGAAGGCAATCTAGGTGAAGTAGCGCTTGCATTTGCTTCTAACGAAAATATGCAAGCATCAAATTCTTCTAGAATAATGGCTACAGGAGCAATATTATATAATGAATCACTAGTAGAAAAAGTAATAGAAATAAACTCTAAAAGTAATATAGTATCTGCTCAAAAAAATACAAATAGAAATATATTAACAGGTTTAGACCTATCAGAAAGTGATAAAACTTATTTTCTATCAATGCTAGGTGGAAGTGATAATCCTTATGTAATTAATATTTACTCTAAAGACTTTGATAGTAAAAATAAGGTAGAAGAATACTTAGATAAATATAATGAAGGAAAAGAAGAAAACGAAAGAATAATATATAATGATTTAGCTTCTACTATAACTAGTTTAAGTGAAAATATAATGGATGCTGTAACATATGTACTAATAGCATTCTCAGCAGTAAGCTTAGTAGTAAGCTCTATAATGATAGGCATTATTACATATACAAGTGTACTTGAAAGAACAAAAGAAATAGGTGTTTTAAGAGCACTAGGAGCTAGAAAAAAAGATATATCTAGAGTATTTAATGCAGAAGTATTTATAATAGGATTAACAAGTGGACTACTTGGAATAATAATTTCAAGAATTCTAATAATATTTATAAACATGCTATTATTTAAACTAGTAGAAATAAAAAATGTAGCTGTACTAAACCCACTTCATGCATTAGTACTAATTATAGTTAGTCTATCTTTAACATTAATAGGTGGCGCTATACCTTCTAAGATTGCTTCTAGAAAAGATCCAGTAGTAGCTCTTAGAACAGAGTAGAAATGAGGTAATATGAAATTATTTATATACTTAGCCCTATTCTTTATATTTTCATTCTTTGGATGGATAATGGAAGAGTTGCACACTCTTCCACTTTATAAAAAGTTTGTTAACCGTGGTTTTTTAATAGGGCCTATTCTTCCAATATATGGAACAGGAGGAATATTAATAACACTTCTTCTAACAAAGTATAAAGAAGACCCAATAGTACTATTTTGTATGGCAGTAGTAATATGTAGTGTACTAGAGTATCTAACAAGTTTTATAATGGAAAAACTATTTAAAACACGATGGTGGGATTACTCTAATAAACTATTTAATGTAAATGGAAGAGTATGCTTAAGCAACATGATAGCATTTGGTTTTATTGGAATATTATTTATATATTACATAAATCCCGCAATAATAGGAGTATTATATAAGATAAATCCTTTAGTACTTAAAGTAGTATTATCAATATTACTTATATGTTTTTTAGCAGATTTAACTATAAGTACAATAATTATTTATGGTTTTAAAGGAGCTGGACTAGAGCTTTTAAAAGATTCAACTGAAGAATTAAATAAAAAAGTAAAAGAAGTACTAGAAAATAAAGGTATACTAACAAGAAGAATAGTAAGAGCTTTCCCTGAATTTAAGCCAAGCTCTAAGGCAAAAAATAAGCGAAAAAAAGAAAGCTAATAAATTGATAAAAAACACTTAATATGTTATTATATATATAAGAGTAAAGGGGCTTAACTATGAATGAACTTTATGATTACTTTAAAATAAATGTTCAAAAAGCTAAGGCAAAAGATGAACACATCTTTAAAGGTGATAAGTATAGAATCACCGTTCTTTCTGATGTCTTAATAAGACTCGAGTATAATGAAGAAGGTATATTTAATGACTACCCAACTTTATTTGCTATCAATAGAAACTTTAAAGTTTCACCAATATACACAGTAAAAGAAGATAAAAAATTCTTAAATATATCAAACGATTACTTCGTTTTAGAATATGTAAAAGGAAAACCGTTTGAATCTTCTAAATTAACACCTGACTCTAATTTAAGGGTAAGTGTTAAAGACACAGATAAAATATGGTTCTTTAATAATCCAGAAGTTAGAAACTTTAAAGGGGCTCCTGAAAGATTTGATGATTCTAAGAATCATAATCTATCAAAAGGACTATATAATACTGATGGATTTGCTAGTTTTGATGACTCACTAAGGCCAGTATTTGTTAGTGATGGAACAGTAAAAAAGAATCCATCTAATGGTATAGATGTATATTTATTTGTATATAAAGATAATTTTCAAAAAGCACTAAATAGTTATTTTGAATTAACTGGATATCCAGCTTTACCACCTAGATTTGCATTTGGAGTATGCTGGAATAAAAATGAAGATTATAACTCAGAAGATATAGATAATATAATAAGTAATTTTAAAAAAGAACAAATGCCAATAAGCTCTATATTATTAGGTGACAAATATAGACAAGTTGATCAAAATAATAAAATAATATCAAACTTTGAAATAAGTAAGGAAAAGTTTCCTAATATAACTAATTCAATTAATTACTATCACAGTAAAGATGTATTCTTCGGATTAGAGCTAAAACCAACACTGGGAGTGTTGCCAGCTGACTTTAATTATAACGAATTCAAACAAATGCTAAATTTAACTAAAGATGGACAAATACCACTTAATATATACAACACAAAAGTATTATCATTGTTTATAAATATTCTAAATCATTTAAATGATTTAGGAATAGACTATTTCTGGCTAGATGATATATTTGATGATAAAACACTAGAATTTATGTTTATGCACTATATATATACAAACTCTCTAAAAAGTGAAAAAAGAAGAGGATATATATTATCTAGAAACCCTAATATAGCTGCCCATAGATATCCAGTAAGTTATAGTGGTAAAACAATAGTGTCTTGGGATACATTAAAATACTTACCATTTTATAACTTAACATCATCAAACATTGGACTATCTTACTGGTCACATGATATAGGTGGATATAAAGAAGGAACTGAAGATACAGAATTATATACAAGATATGTACAACTAGGAACATATAGTCCTATATTTAGATTTGCTTCTAAAGAAGGAAAGTTTTATAAACGTGAACCATGGCAATGGGATATTAAAACTAAAAGTATTGTAAGAGACTATATAAGACTAAGAAGTAAACTTATTCCATACATATATAGTGGAGCTTATAGATATACTAATGAAGGAAAGCCTCTAATAAGACCAGTATATCACGCTTATAAAGAAATATATGATGAACCCCTTTATATAAGTGAATACTATTTTGGAGATGAACTTCTAGTATGCCCAATTACTGAATCCAAAGATAGCATAATGAACAGGGTAGTAAAAAGAGTATTTATTCCAGAAGGAACATGGTATGACTTTAAAACAGGAAAGAAATTCCCAGGTGGAAAGAGATATGTTACATTCTACAAAGATGAAGACTATCCAGTATATGCTAAAAGTGGAGCAATTATTCCATTAGCAGTATTAGATGATACTAACCTAAACAGTACAAAACCACCAAAGAAACTTGAAATACAAGTATTCCCAGGAGAATCTAATACATTCAATTTATATGAAGATGATGGTGTAACTAATCTATATAAAGAAGGATACTATATAGTAACAAATATAGATTATAACTATATGCCTAATAACTATACCCTAATAATAAGGCCAGTTGAAGGAAAAACAAGTATAATTCCTGAATATAGAGATTATAAAATTAAATTTAGAAACACACGTCTTGCCGAAAGCGTTAAAGTAAATGTTGGAAGTATGAGTGTTGAACACAGTGTTTATGTAGATGGAAATGACTTCTATATAGAAGTAGAAAATGTACCGACAAGTCAACAGTTAACTATTAACTGTGGTGGTAAAGCCATTGAAATAGATGCAGTTAGATTAATTAATGAAGAAATAGAAGAAATACTAAATGATATATCACTTCCTACTGATTTAAAAGAAAAAGTATCACAATGTTTATTTAGTGATAAACCAGTAAGAAGAAAACGTATAGAAATAAGAAAACTAAGAACAAGCGGATTAAAGAGAATATTTATAAGAATGTTCCTAAAATTACTTGAATATATTAACGAAATTTAATATAATCATTTTGTAAGTTTCGTTGACAAAAAGAGTAGTAGTAACTTATTTTTATAAAGAGAGTTAACGCTTGGTGTAAGTTAATTAAAAATAATTATGAACTTGCTTTTATGAGAAACATTCGTGTAGTTACGTTATAGACTATAAAGATGCATAATTAACTTTATGAATTAAGGTGGTACCGCTACTAAAGTAGTCCTTAAATCATAAAGTTTTTATTTTTAAGGAGGAAATATGAACTATTATTTAGAAATGGCATTATACTTTCTAGGTGCTTATATATTATCTTTTATAGTATATGCTTTTATATTAAATAAGAAAAAGCATAAAAAAGAATTAACAGAAAGAATGTATATCATAGAAAAATTTAAACTGAAAAAAAGTAAAGAATTAGATAAGAAATTAAAATGGATACTTAACTTTGTAAATCCACTCATAATATCAGTGGCATTTATAATAATTATAAACATTAAATCATTCATGCTTGGAGTAATGATTGGATTTGTAATAATGATATTCCTCATATATGCAATATATGAAATAATAGGTAGAATACTTAAAAAAGGAGAAGATAAAAATGTATAACTTTAACGAAATAGAAAAGAAATGGCAAGATTATTGGGAAGAAAATAAAACATTTAAAACAGATGAATGGGACTTTAGTAAACCTAAATACTATGCTCTTGATATGTTTCCATATCCTAGCGGAGTAGGACTTCATGCTGGTCACCCAGAAGGATACACAGCAACAGATGTTGTTTGTAGAATGAAAAGAATGATGGGGTATAATGTACTTCACCCAATGGGATATGATAGCTTTGGACTTCCAGCAGAGCAATACGCTATTCAAACAGGGAATCATCCAGCTATATTTACTAATGAAAATATAAAAACATTTAGAACACAGCTAAAGAGTCTAGGTTTTTCATATGACTGGGATAGAGAAATATCAACTTCTGATCCATCATACTATAAATGGACACAGTGGATATTTAAAAGATTATATGAAGACGGATATGCTAAATACATTGATATGCCGGTTAACTGGTGTGAAGAACTTGGAACAGTTCTATCAAATGATGAAGTAATAGATGGTAAAAGTGAACGTGGTGGATACCCAGTAATAAGAAAGAATATGAAACAATGGGTAATAGATATACCAAGATTCGCAGAAAGTTTACTAGATGGATTAAACGAACTAGATTGGCCAGAATCAACAAAAGAAATACAAAGAAACTGGATAGGTAAATCAACAGGTGTAGAAGTAAAATTTGATATAGTAGGTGGAGGAAGCTTTAAGATTTATACAACATGTATCGAAACAATTTATGGAATAACTTTCATGGTACTAGCGCCTGAAAATCCTCTTGTAGAAGAATTAAAGAACAGAATAGAAAACTATGATGAAGTAAAAAAATATGTAGAAGAAGCATCTAAAAAGTCTGATCTAGATAGAACAGAACTTAATAAAGATAAAAATGGTATAGAACTTAAAGGAATAAAAGCAATTAACCCAGTTAATAACAAAGAAGTACCTATATTCCTTGGTGACTTCGTACTAGCTAGTTACGGAACAGGCGCTGTAATGGCAGTTCCTACACATGACCAAAGAGATTTTGAGTTTGCAGAGAAATACAACATTCCTATGATAGAAGTAATCGAAGGCGGAGACACTAGTAAATGTGCTTTCGAAAAACAAGACTACTTAGGAAAAGGATGCAAACTTGTTAACTCTGAAGAATTTACAGGATTAACTGTAGAAGAAGCTAAAAAAGCAATAACAGAAAAATTAGTAAAACTAGGAGTAGGAGAAGAAAAAACAAACTATAGATTAAGAGAATGGATATTTGCTCGTCAAAGATATTGGGGAGAACCAGTACCTATTATTCACCTAGAAAATGGAGAAAGCATTGCTCTTTCTGATGAAGAACTTCCACTTGTGCTTCCAGAACTTAAAGACTACAAGTCAAAAGGTGGAAAAGCACCTCTAGAAAACGATGAAGAATGGGTAAACGTAACAGTAAATGGTATAAAAGGAAAAAGAGAAACATCAACAATGCCAGGTAGTGCAGGATCCTCTTGGTACTTCTTAAGATATATTGATCCACATAATGATAAGGAATTTGCAGACAGAAAATTACTTGACCACTGGATGCCAGTAGACCTTTATGTTGGAGGCCCAGAGCACGCAGTAGGCCACTTATTATACTCAAGAATGTGGAACCAATACCTTTACTATAAAGATTTAGTAAGCACAAAAGAGCCATTTAAAAAACTAGTACATCAAGGAATGATACTTGGATCGAATGGTATTAAAATGGGTAAACGTTTTCCAGAATTTGTAGTAAACCCTAGTGACATAGTAAAAGAATATGGTGCTGATACATTAAGACTTTATGAAATGTTCATGGGGCCTCTTGAAGCAGATAAACCATGGAATAATGATGGAGTAGTAGGCGCTAAAAAATTCCTAGACAGAGTATACCGCCTATTCATGGAAGAAGATAAAATAAAAGACACAGAAAACAAAAATCTTGATAAAGTATATAATCAAACAGTTAAAAAAGTAACTGAAGACTATGAATCATTAAATATCAACACTGCTATTTCACAAATGATGATATTTATGAACAGTGTATCTAAAGAAGAAACTCTTCCAAAAGAATATGCAGAAGGATTTATAAAACTATTAAATCCACTTTGCCCTCATATAACTGAAGAAATATGGAAAGAAAAATTTGGTCACAACAATACAATAGCTTATGAAAAATGGCCAACATATGATTCTTCTAAATTAGTAGATGATGAAGTAACTATCGGTATTCAAATAAATGGTAAATTAAGAGGTACAATATCTGCTCCTAAAGATATGGATAAGGATGAGTTATTAAAAACAGCAAAACAAAATGAAAATGTATCTAAATACTTAGAAGGAGTAGAAATAGTAAAAGAAATAGTTATCCCAGGAAAAATAGTAAATATAGTAGTAAGGTAGGTAAAAATATGTATGATGTAGTTATAATTGGAGCAGGTCCAGCAGGACTATTCGCTGCTTATGAACTTTTAGAAAAGAATAAAAAAATTAAAATAGCCCTTTTAGATAAAGGCGCTAAAGCTGAAAACAGAGTATGTCCAATGAATAAAATGGGTATTGCCTGTCAAAACTGTAATCCATGCGGAATACTTTCAGGATATGGAGGAGCAGGAACGTTTTCAGACGGAAAACTAAACTTCATCCCTAAACTAGGTAAATCTGATCTATATAAATATATGGGAAGAAGTGAAGCAGAAAAACTAATAGATGATACAGAAATAATATTTAATAAATTTGGTATGGATAGCAAAGTATATCCAACTAACATGGACGAAGCTAAAGAAGTTCAATCACGTGTTGCTAAAACAGGTGCTAGCTTACTTATAATAAAACAAAAACATCTAGGAAGTGATCATCTTCCAAAATATATAGAAGACTTTACTAACTATTTAGAAAAAATGGGAGTAGATATATTTGAAAGATGTGATGTTTTAGATATAGTAAAAGAAAAGAAAAACTATAATGTAGTATATAAAAAAGGATCTAAAGAAGAGACTATAACAGGTAAATATATCGTAGTAGCTCCAGGAAGAACAGGTGCTAAATGGGTACAAGAACTAGCAGACAAATATAATATTGAATACACTTCTCAGTCTATTGAAATAGGTGTAAGAGTAGAAGTAAGAAAAGAAATATTAGAAGAATTAACAAACGTAATATATGACCCAACTATATTTATAAAAACAGACACATATGCAGATGAAATAAGAACATTCTGCACTAATCCTGGAGGATTTGTAACAAAAGAAAACTATGAAGGATATATATGTGTTAATGGTCACTCACTAAAAGAAATAAAATCAAACAATAGTAACTTTGCATTTATTTCTAAAGTTAACTTAACTCATCCAACAACAAATACAAGAGAGTATGGAGAAAGCATTGCTAGAATAGCAAATGTTCTAGGTGCAGGAAAACCTATCATACAATCACTTAAAGATTTAAGAAATGGAAGAAGAAGTGAATGGCATAGAATTAACAAAGGATTTATAGAACCTACACTAAAAGACTGTGTAGCAGGAGATCTAGCACTAGTACTTCCTCACAGAATAATACTAAACATAATAGAAGGACTAGAAAAACTGGATAAAATAATCCCAGGAGTTAATAATGATGAAACACTTCTATATGGACCAGAAATAAAATTCTTTTCTAATGAAATAACTACAGATAATAATATGAAAATAGAAAATGAAAATATATACTTTATAGGTGATGGAGCAGGAAAAGCTGGTAACATAGTAGCTGCCGCTGCAACTGGTCTAATAGCCGCAAGAGATATATCTAAAAACATAAACAAAAAATAAAAGAACCATTTGGTTCTTTTTTTATCTATCTAAATAAAGTACGTTACAATCAACTCTTCCACTAACACCACTTATACTAACCATGCTTGAAAATTGCCACATTTTATATTCCCCAGTATAACTAGTTTTATCTATGTAGTGAGCAAGCCAAGTAGGGTAAGTAGTATCTAACCATACTTCCTCTAAAAATGCTTTAGAGCTATAGTTCATTCCCTCATATCCATTCTTTTTCATCTCATCTAAGAATATTTTAGCCATCATAGTAAGTCTATATTTACTTAAATGAAAACCGTTAACTCTTCCCCATTCTTCAAAGTCAAATGCAACTGGTAAATCAAGACTTCTACCATTTAATGCATTTATTACGTATTTAGCATCCTCTAGTGCATACTCTTCATTTTCTGCATAAGAATAATAATATGCTCCTACTTTAAGACCAGCCTTTTTAGCCCCTTCATAATATCTTTCAAACCATTTATCTATGAATCTACCATTTCTGTCTTCTGATCCAACTCTGATCATAACGAATTCAACTCCAGCATTTTTAACTGCTTCAAAATCAATATCTTCTTGCCAAGAAGATATATCAAGTCCTAGCATAGTATTTTCATTTTTATACATATTATAAGCATCAGCAAATCTAACAGGCTCTCCTGTATAAGGAGTACTACTACTATTAGTAACATATAAATTAAAATTAATTGTTTCAGTATTACCACTACTATCAGTTGCTTTATAAACAAGCGGATAAGTACCAACAACATTAGTATTATAGTATCCTTCAATAGTGCATACAGGATTACTGTCATAATCATCTATACACATAATTGATTTAGCTAAATCTCCATCAAAATACTGATTAATACTCTTACTAGAACTAAGCCATACAGTAGGAGGATTAACATCTTTTATGTTAATAGTAAACTTATAGTCAATTGTGTATCCACTTTCATTTTCCTTTAAATTAAACTCTATTTCCTTTTCACCAATACTGTTAGTTTCAATATCATAGTCATCAACCACTTCGTAGTTAGAGCTCTCTATAAAATCAGAAACCTTTACTTTACTTAAAAAAGGTGTATCTAAGTTTTCCTTCAAAACTATACTAAGCTCATTAATAGGCTTAATTTCTTTAACAATAGGTAATGTTTCCTCTTTTTTATTAAAAAACAAAAAATAACTAGCAATACCAGCTGCTATAACAACTAATAAAGATATAGTTATAATAATCCACTTCTTCATATACTCCTCCTATTATATATAGATTATACCATTTAAGAAAGTTGAAAGAAATATGTAATTTTGTTAAAATAAAATTATGAAGAAATTATTATTATTAACAACTATATTACTACTAACTGCATGCCAGTTTAGTGAGAGTAAAGAATTAAAAAAATACAGAGAATTAATAGACATTCTAAATAATAGAATTACTTCTTTTACATGCGATGATTTAGAAGTAAAAGTAGAAGTAGAGTATTTAACTAACAATATATATAACTATAGAGCCCTTATTAACAAACCAGATTATCCTATTAATGAAGTAGAAGCTCTACTAATATCTAGTGAAAAGGAAGATATATATCCATCAATTGGTATATTTGATAATAAAGTATCTTTAAATGAAGAAACAAAAGAAAAGGGAATCAAACTATCAGGTTATACATATAAAAAAGACAGTAAATATAGATTATATTTAAGTTATAAAAGTGATAATAAAACCTACAAATGTTATTATATTATAGATAATCCGACATATATCGAATAATATTAGTAATATAATTTACTAAGGTGATTATATGAAAGTAAAAGTTTTTGATGAGTCACATGAAAAACTACTAGAAAACAAAGTAAATGAATTTTTATTAACTATAAAAGATAAAGATATAGTAGATATTAAATATGAAGTAAGTACATGTATATTTTCAGATGAACAAATATATTGTTTCAGTGCCATGATAATTTATATAGAATAATCATGGTTTTTATTTATATTTTATGATAATATAATATATATAAATAAGGAGGCAAAAAAGTGCTAAAAGTTGATCACGTCACAAAATATTATGACAAATTAAAAGCAGTTGATGATCTATCTTTTGAAGTTAAAGACGGAGAAATATTTGGACTTCTAGGAGTAAATGGTGCTGGTAAAACAACTACATTTAGAATGATTACTGGACTTCTAGATATGACAAAGGGAAATATTACTTTCAATGACAAAAAAATAGATTACTCAGTTACTGATAAAATAGGATTTCTAACAGAAGAAAGAAGTTTACTAACTAAACTAACTGTACTAGAACAAGCTAAGCTATATGGTGGCTTAAAAGGACTAACTAATGAAGAAATAGAAAAAAGACTAGATAAACTTCTAAAGAAATTAGAAATAGAAGATTATAAAAATAAAAAAATAAAAGAACTAAGTAAAGGTAACCAACAAAAGGTTCAATTAATAATGTCTATAATTAATGAACCTAAATTACTAATACTAGATGAACCATTTAGTGGGCTAGACCCTATTAATATTGAACTATTCAAAGAATTAATAATGGATCTAAAAAATAAAGGAACATCTATTATATTTAGTTCTCATAGAATGGATCATGTCGAGTATTTCTGTGATTCTCTAGTAATACTTGTTAAAGGTAAAACAGTTTTAAAAGGTAACTTAAAACAAATAAAAGAAGACTATAGAAAGAAAAATATAGTAGTAGAAGGTAATATAGATATTGATAAAATATCTAAAATAAAAGGTGTTAATAAAGTAGAAGAAAATAAAGGAACATATACTATTAACATAGATGATATATCAGTAAATGAAAAAGTGTTTAAAGAAGTAGCTAAAGGAAATAATATAACTAAATATGAACTAGAAGATGCTTCATTAAATGAAATATTTATTGAGAAAGTAGGTGAAAGCTATGAAAAGTAAACTTTCTCTATTAGTAAAAGATGGACTAAATAAAAAGTTAAACACTAAATGGTTTAAAATAATAAATATAATATTATTAGTAGTCATAGTAGGACTTCTAAATATAGATAATATAATTAAAAGCTTTGGTGGAGACTTTGATAAAGATAAATCAATATATGTATTTGATGAAACAAATGCATTCTATAGTAGTCTAGAATCAATGCTAGCTAAAACAGACGCACTCGAAATGGTTAATCTAGACTACACAGTAAAGAAACCAGAAAAAACAATTGAAGAATTAAAAGAAGAAATAAAGAAAGATGAATCTGCAGATATAATATTGGATATAACAAATGAAAATGGTGAATACAAAGTAAATATTATATCTTATAAATATGTAGACGCTATTACTCTTCAAATAGTATCTACAAGCTTAAATACTATAAAAACAAACTTAAAAGTAGCAGAAAGTAATCTATCAGCAGAAGAAATAGAAAGCATATTTGGAAGCATAGAAGTAAATAGAGAATACTTATCTGAAGAATTAGATGAAAACTATGAACTTGTTCAAACTCTAGGAAACTTTGTAATACCAGCATTTATAATGCCATTCTTCTTCTTATTAATAATGGTAACAAGTATGATAGGTGCTGAAATAAATGAAGAGAAAACTTCTAAGAGTATGGAAATTATTATAACTAGTGTATCACCTAAGATTCATTTCTTAGCAAAAATGATAACATCTAATATATATGCAATACTTCAGTGTGTACTATTTGTAGCATATGCTGCTCTTGGCTTAATAGTTAGAACAACAACAACTGGACAATCTATTAAACTAACTGAGTCATTTGGAGAAACAGGAAATAAATTAATAAAAACATTTATAGATAGTGGAATGTTAGACAATCTACTAAAATGTTTACCATATATACTAATACTACTAGTATTATCATTTGTAGCATTTTCACTATTATCTGGAATACTAGCTTCAATGACTACGTCAGCTGAGGATTATAGCCAGCTTCAAACACCATTAATGATGCTTATAATGTTAGGATACTTTGTAGCTATATTCTCAACTACATATGAAAAATCAACATTTATAATAATATTATCAATGATACCATTCTTGTCATGCATAATATCCCCAGTGTTACTAATACTAGGTCAAATATCACTAGTGCACGTACTTATAAGTGTAATTCTTGTATGTGCTGTAATATTTGTATTAGTAAGATATGGTCTTAGAATATATAAAGTAGGTATACTAAACTATAGCTCAAATAACTTATGGAAAAAGATGTTTAAATCTCTAAAAGAAAAAGATGCATAAGCATCTTTTTTATTTGTAGAATAGAAAAGCACTCTTTATAAACGTATGAAGAAAGTACTCTATAAAGAGTTGCTAAACATTCTTCTAATAGGATGCTAATAGACAATAAAAAACCTAGTATAAATAATATACTAGGTTTAATCTTTTTAATGGAGCAGGTGAGGAGAATCGAACTCCCGTTAGCAGCTTGGAAGGCTGAAGTTCTACCATTAAACTACACCTGCATCAACAACATTTAACATTTTACTATTATAAGCCTTTCTTGTCAACAAAATATTTGTAAAAATAATTTCTTTATGATATTATTAAACTAGGTGAAGATATGAAAAAAGGTATTCCAAATAAAAACTATGTCTATTTAGCAGTGATATGCATTATTACAATACTTGCTGCATTATTTATTGTTAAATGGGTAAAAGATTATGAAAAAGAAAAGATGAGTGTTAGCCCTCTTGATGGAATCGTGCAAAGCATAAGCGTAGATGAAATAGATGAAGTTACTTCAGAGATGAATGATATAGTATTATATATTGGTTATACTGGTAACAAAAGAATGTATATATCTGAAGAAAGATTATTAAAGTATTTAAAAAGACATGATTTCAAAGAAAAAGTAATATATGTAAATGTTAAAACACATCATGAAAATAGAGAATATATTAACATTATAAAGAATACACTAAATATAGATGAAGAAACCAATATAGAAGCTCCTTCATTAATATACATAAAGAATAAAGAAGTAAAAAAGATAGTAAGTAATCAAACAGGATATATATATACAGACGATATTAATAGATTAAATCTTGAATATGATTTAGAAGACAAATAAAAAAAGTATCAATATTATTGATACTTTTTATTTTTATTATAATTCGTATTTCTTTTTATTAAGAACTGCAAGAGTTATTAATGCAACTGCTAGCATACAAGAACCAGCAATAACATAACTATAAACACCAGTATAAGGGTTATCTACAGCTTCTTTAAGAATTTGAATTACTGGACTACAAATGTCATCATCAATCTTATCTGTTGCTGGGAAATTTCCGTTAATATCAGTTCCTAAATTATTAAGAGTAATATTAACTTGTTTACTTGTTCTTAATTTAAAGTCTACCTTAGTAGAGTCAACTACACTTTTAATTTGTAGATTATAAGTAATCTTGTAATCTTCATTTGCGTCTAAATCTACTTTAGAAGCTACAATTTTCTTGTTATCTTTATCAAAAGTAACTGTTCCTTTAGTAACTGCTAAATCTTTGATTTCAAAATTATCAATAATATGATCATCAAGAATAATTTCAGTAGTTACATCTTTTTTAGCGCTCATGAATCCAGTAGCTACAATAGTATCAAAAGCAATTGTATCAATTCCATTTGATGTACTGTCAATTTTAATAACATTTGTACTACTAAATATGTCATTTAAAATTGAATCATCTGTAGTACTATCAATACTATATACTACAAATTGAGCACCAGTTGCTTTAGCTTCAGTAACTAAAGTAGCAAGAGCAGTTTTTTCAGCATCAGTTAAAGTAGGTAAAGTTGAAGTAAATAAGAAAATATAATCACTTGAACTTTTAGCCATATCTTTAAGACCACTAATTAAAGCTGTTAATTTAGCAGGTGTAGTTTCACTTGCTGCAGCAGCAGTTAAATCTTCATAATTTACAACGCCAGTTGTACTAGCTTTAATGCTAATATTATCATCGTTTGTGAAATATAAAGCTTGTTTAACACTTCTTTGAGCTAAATTATCAGTTAATCCTTTAACTTTAGTAATTAAAGCATCTTTGCTAGTAGCAAGGTTAGTATCGTTGTTAAATGCATAGTATGCAGTAACATCTTTGCTGTTATCTACAGCTATTTCAATAGCAACCTTTCCATCTACTAGATTTGTCTTTGACTCATCGATTCTATTTACAATTTTAGTACCATCAGTTCCGAGTTCTTTCTCACCACCAGAGTTGCTAATAATTTTTACTCTGTTAGTTGCAGCACTTAGACTAGTTACTCCAAATGCAATAGCACCTAGAAGCATAGCTCCACATAAAAACTTTCTTTTCATTTTTCCTCCTATCCTATATTAATTATAACACATAATATTTAAAATCAAAGAAAAACTAACTTTATTATGGTGTAAAAATATGTTAATATTAAAATAGAGGGTCAATGATATGAAATTAATAAGAATATATCAAAATGACAATAATGCTAAGATAGAAATTACTAGCGAAGGATTTAGTATTAATAAAAATAAAAACTTCGGTGGTTCTTTTTACTATACCATTAAATATCTAAAAGACCATAAAGAAATATTAAAAGAATTATTTATAGATAAGAAAATAGATAATATATCATATAAAGATGAAGAATCATTTTTATTAACATATGATTTAATAAAAGGAAAAAATCTATTTTTTAGTTTTGAATATAGCTTAAGTGAAAACGTAATAAATAAACTATTAGAAATAAAAAAAGTAGATAAGATATTTGCTTATTATATTCCTAAAGAATATATAGACTTACTAAATGAAAAAAATATAGAAGTAGTAGTTAGTAGTAGTTTTGATTTTGATGAAGACTTTATTAAATATAATAATATAGAAAGCTTAACTGATATATATAATCTAAAAAGTGTTAATTATTATAGTAAAGAATCAATAGTACTATCACTTGAAAAAATAATAAAAATAAGTAGAAATTTAGCGGCTATTAATCTGTATTATTACTCTAAAGAAGTAATAGAATATATTTCAAGAGTACTTAAAACTAATAATTTATATAACATTAAAATATTTATACATACAAATATGGATAACTATAAAATTGTTAATAGAGACAGTAAATTTATAGAAGAATTAAATAGTAAAACTACAAATAAAATACAATTATTATATGAAGAAGATTTATATAAAAATAAAATATTTAAAACAATGACATTTAATGTAGCAAGATTCATAACTATAATAGTAATGTATAGTTCTATAGCAATAATGCTTTCTGGGCCATATCATGAATATGCTGCTGCACTAGAATTAAGAGTAATAGAAAGCAAATTAAATGAAATATTAAATAGTTCTACTCAAAGAGCAGAGGAGCCAATAATTGATGATACTATAGAAGATGTTATTGAAGATACCACTGAAGAAGCTCCTAAAGAAAAAGAAGACCCATATAAAAATATAATGAAAGACTTTAATACTCTGAAAACTATTAACAAAGATGTAAATTCATGGATAACTATTAATAATACTAATGTTAATTACCCAGTAGTTAAATCAAGTGACAATAGTTATTACTTAAGTCATGACATATATAAAAACTATGCTTTTTCTGGATGGATATTTATGGATTATAGATCTAAAACAGACTATTCTAGTAAAAACACTATTATATATGGTCATAGTATGAGAAATGGAATAATGTTTGGAACACTATATAAAGTAGCTTACTACAACTGGTATTCAAATAAAAATAATCAGATAATAAAAATAGATACACCGGATGGATATATAGAATATAAAATATTCTCTATATATAAAACAGATCCAGTATCGGATTACTTAGATGTAGACTTTGTAAGTGACGATAGTTTCCTAGAGTTTGCAAACATGCTAAAAAATAGAAGTATTAATAATTTCAATGTAGAAATAACAAAGGAAGATAAGATATTAACTATAAGTACATGTGCAGATAATAATAAGAGATTAGTTATACACGCTGTAAGAATATAACTATTGCATGAGTAATTAAAAATGTGTATAATTCTAAATAGAATAAAGGGAGAATAAAAATGAAAAAGATATTATTAGCTATAACTATGTTTTTTATACTAACTACATCTTTAAATGCAGTATGTGATTATTCAAAACAAAAAGAATATAATATATTAGCTTCACAAGTATCACATAAAATAGACTATGTAGAAAGCTCTAAAACATTTAATTTAACTATTTATAATTTATCAAATGGTATTGCTATTAAATATAATGGTGTCAGAACACCTATTAATAATGAAGTAGTAATAAATAATTTAAAAGAAGGAAATATACTAGATATATCTATAGTAACAACAGATAATGAATGTGTAGAAAAAGATTTAAGAAGTCTTAAAGTAACTATCCCTTATATAAATACTTATTATAATTCTGAAGAATGCAAAGGACATGAAAACTTAAATGTTTGCTCTTCTAAATTCTTAGATTATAAAATAACTAAAAGTACTTTTTATAGTTTAATAAATAAAAAAGAGACATCAACAGAAAAGACCGAAAATAAAAAAACAGTAGAAGAAAAAGAAACACTAGTTGAAAAAATAATAGAATTATTAACTGAAGTATATATGCCTATTATAATAGTAGTTCTTAGTTCTGCAGTATCTTTTCTAATATTTTCTTCTATATACAAGAAGGCAAAATATGGAATTTAAAGTATCAATTATGATACTTTTTTTATTTAAACTCCATTGATTTGTAGATGGAAATATTATATAATACTGTTTAGAATAGGAGAGAGGTTATGAATAATATTTTAATATCATTAAAAAAGTTTTTCAAAAACAAAAACACTGTTACGATACTAGCAGTAATTGCAATTGTACTTGTATTATTCTTTGGCTATAGATATAGAATTAAACAAGCAACAAATCCAGTAAGTGTTCCTTACGCAAAGGTTGAAATACAACCAAGAACACAAATAACTGAGGATATGATTGGATATGTTAAAATACCAAGTAGTATGTTAACACCAAATACAGTAAAAGTAGCAAGCAACATAATCGGTATGTATGCTAACTATAACACTGTCATTCCAGCAGGAAGCTTATTTTACGCTTCAACATTAGTTACATGGGCACAAATGCCTGACTCAGCATGGGCTGATATTCCTGATGGATATACAGTAGTAAGTTTAAACGTTAATACAGAAACAACATATGGTAACTCAATATTCCCTGGAAACTACATTGATTTATACTATGTTGCACATGATACAAACGGTAAATTACTATTAGGTAAATTAATTGAAAGTATTGAAGTACTTGCTGTAAAAGATTCAAGTGGTAAACATGTATTTGAAAACTCATCATCAAATTTAACACCAAGTTCACTAATATTTGCTGTACCAGAAGACATGCACTTACTTCTTAGAAAAGCAAGTTATCTATCTGGAACATTAATTCCAGTACCAAGAAACCAAAATTATAGTGAAAACCCTGGAGCTACTGTAGTAAGTAGTGAATATATTGAAGACTACATTTTAAGTCAAACAATAATTCTTCCAGAACAAGCTAATAATAGTGGACAAATTGGAACAATTGGAACAGTAGAATAATAAAAAGAATATAAAAAGGAGAAATTATGAATAACACTATATTTGACCAAATTGACTTTGGCCCATTAAAAGAATTTCTAGATAATGATGATATAACAGATATATCTTATAGTAATAATGGTCAAATATGGCTAAAATCACTATCTCGTGGTGTATTTCAAGTATCAAAGCCCGAAGTTAATAACGAACTAATGGAAAAAATAGCTTTCCAATGTTCAAATGTAATGGGTAAAACATTCAATATGGCTCATCCATTTTTGGATGCTGAAAGTGCAGAACTTCGTTTAAACTTTGTACATGATTCAATTGCCACTAATGGTATAGCGTGTGTAGTCAGAAAAACTCCTGCTAAAATTAGATTAAATAAAGAAAAACTATTAAAAGAAAATTATGTATCACTTCCACTTCATGACTTTTTGTTTAAATGTGTTGAAGGACACTGCAACATAATAGTAAGTGGTGAAACTGGTAGTGGTAAAACAGAGCTTGTTAAATACTTAGCAAGTCATACAAAAGAAAATGAAAAAATAATAACAATAGAAGACACACTTGAACTTCACTTAGATAGAATATTTCCTCATAGAGATATAGTTGCTATGAAAACTAATAACATAGCAAGCTACTCTGATGTACTAGTTACATGTATGAGACAAAACCCTAGATGGATACTTTTATCAGAGGTCAGAAGTGCTGAAGCAGTTACAGCTGTCAGAAACTCTATCAGTAGTGGACACAATATCTTATCAACAATCCACTCTGATAAAGCAAGTGGTATTCCAATGCGTTTATACAGCCTTCTAGAAACTAACCTAGATGTAGATCAATTCTTAAAGAGTATACATAGATATATTCATCTAGGTGTTCATGTTAAAGGATATATGTCAAAACGTTATGGAAGATTCCAAAGAGAAATAGTTGAAGTATGTGAATTCTATGTTGATGATAATAATGAACCAAGATCAAATGTAATATATACAAAAGATGCAGCTGGAGTAGAGGTATATCATAATCCATCTAGTCATTTACTAGACTACCTAGATGCACAAGGCATATATTTACCTAGAGAAACATTTGTTAAAGAAGAAACAGTATTAAAAGAACAAAAATCAAATTAATAAAGAAGGAGGAAAGTTATGTATATAGAAATTATAATTGTCTTTTTTCTGATAATATTTATAGTTCTATACAGAAGAAAAACTGGTGAAAAACTATATAAATATGTATCAGATAGTGTATCTAATATATATAACAAATATGCACCTTACTCATTTAAAATGGTAAGAGAGAAAACAAAAGAGTTAGGTCAAGAATATACTCCTAAGCAATATGCTATTCAAGTAGCTATATTTGGTATAGGCGCAGCCATAATATCATATCTTTACTTTTATAGTATTATAATTTCTATTATATATGCATTTATTGCAATAGCATTCATTCCATACTTAGCATATTTAAGATGTAATAAGGTATATAGTGAATTTATATTTGAACAAATACAAGTATATTCAACCAACGTAATAATGGAATTTAATACAACACAATCTTTTGTAAAAGCCTTAGAAGGAGTAAGAGATAGTGGAGTACTTGAAAATCCTATATTAAGCGATGTTAATGAAATGATTTCAATAGCTTATAACTCATCAGAAATAGATGAAGCTATTAATTATTTCAACAGTAAATATGACTACTATATCATAAAGAATATGCATCAATTATTCTTACAAATAACTAAAGAAGGTTCTAAAGATTCAGGAGAAGCTTTAGAAGGAATGATGATGGATATAGATATGTTAGTTGAAAATGTTTATAGAGATAGAATAGATAGACAAACTTTCCATAAACAATTTGTAACATTTGGTATAGCCCTATATTTCTTAATAGCATTAGTGCAATATATGCTAGGAAATGGAAGCTATTTAGCACTGATATCAAAATGGTATGTACAATTAATGCTTCATGCAATACTTGCCATTAATAGTTATTTCCTTATAACTGGGGAAAAATATTATAATGAGGATGTGGGTGCCGAATGATGTGGGAAATAGCCGTAATTGGCGTATTAGTAGTAATAATATGCTTATCAAGAGGCATGATAGATGGAAACAAATTCGTACAAGACAACTCAGCCTTATTTAAACTATTAAAAGAAAGTGATTATGACTTTCTAGTAAAAGCAAAATATGGAGATGAAGTAGACTCAGATGTCTTATTTGAAAAGCGTATACAAAACGGATTACTTGTACTAGTAATCTTAGTAGTAGTATTTATATCAAGTTTAAACTTTATAAATTTACTAGCTTGTTTTGCAGGAGCATACTTTGTATTTAAATCAGGATATTCAAATGTAAAAAGCTACTACAAAAAGCACTTACATGAAATAGACTTATTACTTCCATACTATTTAAAGAGTTTGGAAATATTAATTCAACACTATACAGTGCCAGTAGCTTTGTCAAAATCTCTTGATACAGCTCCAGCAATATTTAAAGAAGGACTAGAAGAACTTGTAGCTAAAATAAATGCAGGTGATTCAACAATAGATCCATATATGGAATTTGCAATTAAATATCCAGTAAGAGACTCTATGAGAATGATGAGACTTCTTTATCGTCTAGGACTAGGTGCTCAAGAAAGAAAACAAGAACAATTAATAGTTTTCTCAAGAACAATATCATCTCTTCAAGCAAAAAGTAGAGAAACTAAATATAAAGAAAGACTAGACAAGATGGAAAAGAAAACCATGACAATGCTTATGACTACAGGTGTAGGCGTAATGGTAATTCTAATGCTATCAATAATGCAAATATTTACTTCTGTATAATTGCAGAAGTTTTTATTTACACAAAAAATGTACATATAATCAAAAAATATTGATAACACTATAAAAACTAGGTATAATAAAACTATAAAAATAAAGGAGGAAGATATTAATGAAAGAAGCTACAGGAGAATTAAGTACAACAGTTATTACTGTAGTAGCAATCGCTGCAGTAGCAACACTTTTCTATACACTAGTATGGCCAGCAATTCAAAAATCTATAGTAGATAATACATGTTCTATTTATGGAGAAAATGCCAAGGCAATAAATAGGGATGAGGGTACAACTGATCCAGGTACAGATTTAACATCAGCTAGTGCAAGAGATAGAAAATATTGCTGTTCACTAGATGGAAGCACTTGTCTAAATTAATCGGAGTGATATAGAGAATGAAACACGCAATAGGCTCAGGTTGGATGCTTGGCTTTGTTGCAACATTTATCGTATTATTTTCCGCTTATTTAGCAATATCAGTTAATTATTCTAAAGCCTTCAAAGTCAAAAATAGGATCATAAGTCTTATTGAAGAAAGTGAGGGCTTTAATACTAGCTCAGATGTTAAGGAAAGCGGAACTGACATTGATAAAATCAAAAGCAAAGTAAATCCAGCTACGGAGGATAAAATATATTTATACCTAAATGAAATAGGGTATAATTATTCAGATATTAAATGTCCTGATTCCATTGGAGCAGGAAATGATTATCCAGGGGGATATTGCATTAAAAAAATAACATCTACTCAAGGAACATATTATAAAGTAGCTACTTTTATTAGTCTAGAGCTACCTATAATATGGATTAAGATTAATGTGCCTATAACAGGGGAAACTAAAGTTATATATAATGCATACGACAATTTATAATAAACACGGAGGGGAAAAGAATGAATGTAATAATATCAAATAAATATAAAGAAATGCTAATGGGCCTTGATATTGAAGTAATTAAATCAATTGAAGGTGTATTTGAAGCTGATGATATAATAAATCAATTCAGCAATTTCTACTTTGATAGGATGATTCTAGATATAACTGCAATAAAAGACTATCAAAATACAGATAATTTACAAAAATTAAGTATAAATTTAGATATGAGCAAAGTCATTCTTTTACTAGATGACTCTGAAGAGAGTTCATCACGCTCCTATCTATCAAAATTAATATCAATGGGTATATATAATTTTACAAGAAATACGGAAGGTATTAAGTACCTACTACAAAATCCTAATAGCTACCGTGATGTAGCGCATATCCATGATGTTAATCAAGTAGAAACTACAGTTGAAAAAGAAACTGTAGTAGAAACTCAAATAGCTAAGAGTAGAATAATAGGAATTAAATCATTAACTGGTAGTGCTGGAGCTACAACACTTACATATGTAATGAAAAAACAACTAGAAGAAAACTATGATGTAGCGGCAATAGAAGTAGATAAAACCGACTTCACATTCTTTGATGATAAGGAATTAGTATCAACTACTAGTGAAAATTTACCTAAAGAATTAATGAAAAAGAATGAAAAAAATATCATTCTAGTAGACTTAAATAACTATGTAGATCCTGATATTTGTTCAGAAGTAATCTACTTAGTAGAGCCATCAACAGTTAAACTAAACAAGCTATTAATGGCTAATAAGAATATATTTGAAACTACTAAAAATGGTAAAGTAGTACTTAACAAAAGTAATATTAAACAAAGTGAATTAACTGAGTTTGAATATGAAACAAAGGCAAAAGTATTCTATAATTTACCATCTATAGATGAAAGAAACTTACCAAGTAATAAAGTTAATGAACTACTATCAAAACTAGGATTCATTAAACAAAATGTATCTGATGATGGAGTAGTAGAAAACAAAAATAAATTACTAGGGATGTTTAAGTTTTAATAAACAAAGTGTAAAGTTAGACGCATTTGTTTGACATCACACTTTTTTTATAATAAAATTAGATTATAAAGAAGGAGAGATATATATGAATTATTTATTACTAATGGATGCTGCTTCTGATGCACAAGCTTTCTGTGATAAATTCTCACTACTATTCACAATTGCTGGATATGCAGTATTTATCATTAAAGTAATCGTACCAATTATTTTAATCATTACTGGTATGTTAACTTTAGCAAAGGCTGTAACTACAGGAGACGAAAAGAAGACTAAGGAAGCACAAGGTATATTAATTAAGAAAGTTGTATATGCTGTTTCTGTATTCCTAGTAATCCAAATCGTTGGTATTATTATGGGACTAGTAAGCTCTAGTCAAGCGTACAAAACTTGTGGTAAATGTGTATTCAGTCCATTCTCAACAGGTTGTGAATTTATTCAACCAACTAGTGACTTTGGAAATTAATAATTAAACTGCCAAATGGCAGTTTTTTATTTACATCAAATAATCAAAAGAAATAAGACTTTTATTGAAAAAAATAACTTCATATGATAGACTTAACTTGTACAAAAAAGGTGATAAAAATGAAAAAAATAGGATTATTAATAATAATGCTTACTGCATTTATATTAGCTCCAATCAAGTTAAATGCAAGTTTGTGTGACAGTGAAACATATGCATGTGCATACTGTGAATACAAAGTAGATGATACTACAACGTTAAAATACTTTATAGCAAGCGATGGCACAACTATGCCAAGTCCTAAAATTATAGATTCATTTAATTCTGGAGCAGCACTTCTAAACATAGCGACTGATCTTACGCACAATGATTTCTTGACAAAATCTATAACTGGACATGATACTTTTGAATGCCCAAATCAAATATACGTGTATACACAAGGTGAAAAAAATTATATTTATAAGGACGAAAATTCACAAAAGAGTAGTGTGGGCATTAAAAAGAGTTTAATTAATTTAAAAACTGGTGCATCTAACGGTGAATTTGTATTTAAATCCGATGCAAAAACATATACATGTAGTTATGATGTTCAAAATCAAGAAGGATTAGTCATAGATAAAGCTTCAGTAATTAGTGATGGAACAAATATAGTAGGTGTAAGTTTTTCTAAAGAAGGATTAAATATACCTAGCTCTACATATAATTCATATGGGACTATAGCTAGAGATTTTTCGGATGGAAATTGTCCAGAACTAAAAGTTGTATGTGAACATCAGGGAGGAACAAAATACTCATGTGAATTATATACAACATATGATTTCTCTCAGTATAAAAATGATAGCAATAGCAGTAGCAATAGCAATAATGATTCATCAAATAGTGGTAGCAAAAGTGAAACCTCTTCATTACCGGTAATTGAAGATGTTAACTACTGTTCAAAATTAGAAGGTGTATGGGTTATTGGCGGATATGTAATGTTCATGATTAAAATATTAGTGCCTTTACTACTAATAATTATGAGCATGGTAGAATTAACCAAAGCTATTGCAGCGGACAAAGATACTAATCCATTTAGCCTAATTAAAAATAAAATAATAGCAGCTGTTGCTGTATTCCTAGTAGCACAGCTAGTTACAATAGTTATAAGTGCTATAGGATCAGATACCGATTGGCAAGCGTGTGCGAAATGTGCAGCTCACCCATTCAGTAGTGGATGCTCATTACTACAAGTAAAACAAGAACATGATGGAGTCCAGTATTATACATCAGTAGAATACGTTACGGAAAAATATAATGATTTTTATCAAAATAATTTAAATGACAAAGAAAAAGAATTATTTATAAGATCATTAGGAACAGTTCTAAAAGACGATGATAAACTACAAGAAGTACTTAGTGCTACAAATTCTAATATTCATTATTTGGAAAAAGTATATTATCAAACTAAATGCTATACTGGTCAAACTGTAGAACTAAACGGAACATCATGGGAATGTGTTGACTCTTCTGGAAGTAGAAGATTTGTCGCAACTACAAAAGGCAAGAGCAATTCATCATCTGAAAACGTTGATTATGTGTTAAAATACTACGATGAATTTATCAACGATGAATTAAGTGACGATCAATTAATAGAATATGTTAGAAATCTAGGAGAAGCACACGACAGACTAGAATTTGCGGAAATTAGAAGACGTGCAGAAGGAAGCTTTGCAATTATATATACAGACAAACTAGAAGAAGCCTATGCAGAAGCATACTGTAAAGTAGCTTTAATACAAAAAGGAAAGAACAATGGATTTAAAAACATTAGTGCAGTCAAAGATTCAAGTAACGGTCAATTACACTGGGATTGTGTTGATGAAAATGGTAAAAAATGGGGAAATATTGTCGCTAAGTATCAAAATGAATAAAGACCATTAGACTATTAACTCCTATTGATTTATAAGTAATTATCATGTATAATTTACTTAGGGAAAAGTAGGAGTTTTTTTATGAGTAAAAAATTAACGTATATAGTATTAATATTATTATTATCAATTATTCCTGTCACCAAATTAAATGCATACACAGGTGATTGGGATTTTAGATGCGATTATGGAGATATTTATGTGCCTGGCGACAGCGCTAAAAAGAATTTCTATATCAAAGATTTCACAGTGTATGTCAACTATTCAACTAAAAAAATTGAAATGAGAGCGGTAAAACTTGGAAAAGAAGTAGTTGTATATGAGTATGAGCCCGCAAGTAATCCAGGTTCCAATAAGACAGAAAACTATTCTGCTGATGAAACTGCTAAAGGATATAAAATGCAAAAACAAGCCGGAACTATGTCAGGAGGAAGTGTAATTGACCAATTCACAAGAAATGGTGGAGCTTTTTGTCCGACAATGGTTCTTCAAAACCCAGAATTATCAAGCTTAATAACATTTGACTTTTATGAAGGATACTGGCTAATAGCGGATTGCGATTCGGTGTTTAATCACTGCACTAAAAATGTATCAAAACAATTAATATTCTCATCTAACTTATCACAAGAGAGAATAAATGAAATAAAACAATTAACAGCAGAATATGAAGATTTTGTTAATAACCAAAAACTTATTGACAATCCAAATATTTCAAGTAAAGTTGGATTCTGCGTAGACTATTTAGGAAGTGCATCAGAAAAAGGTTCACTAGCTAACATGCTTGATAAAGCATTTACTATTATTAAAATAGTGGCAATAGTTCTAACAATAATACTAAGCATGATAGACTTAGTATCAGTAATAACTAACGAAAAAAGCGAATTAAAACCTGCGTTTATGAAGGTGGTTAAAAAAATAGTGATAGTTATAATATTATTGTTATTACCAACAATAATAGATATGGTGTTCGGATTATTCGGATATAGTGATGTATTGTGTGGTATTAAATAACTAGAAAGGAGTAATTATGCGATTTTTATTAAATGGTATTTCAATAGCTGGAGCCATTAAAAATGCATTAACAGCAGTTTGCATATTTATAGACGAAGCAGTATATAAAGCAGCAGCTTTATTATTAAGAGCTTTCTATGAAATAATACAAATAGGCGCTAAAATTGGATTAGATGGCGAAATCATTCATAGTATATTACAAAGACTTATGGTCTTAGCTGCTATCTATGCACTATTTAGAGTAGCGGTAATGCTAATAACATTCATAATTGACCCTTCAAAAATTAAAGATGGTCAAAATACTGGAATGAAAATAGTTAAAAATGTTTTAATTGCTGTTATTCTTCTAGTTACATCATCATTTATGTTTGAACAACTAGCGGTTTTTGAAACAAGGGTTCTTGTTGGATATCAAACCGAAGATGGTTCAACCACTCCAGGTTTAATACCAATGATTATATATGGAAGAGAGAATGTTAACAGTCAATCATTTGGAAGCGAAGTAGAAGCTAGATCATTTACAAATAAGATATGGACATTATTTTTTACCCCAATTATTAAATGTGCTGAAGGCTCAACTCAAAGATATTGTGTGGAATATAGTTCAGTAATAAAAGGTGAAAAAGATATAGATGCACTTTCAGATTACACAGCATATTTCAATTTTACCCCAATTATTCCATTCTTTGCGGGATGTGTGTTATGCTATTACTTTTTTACAGCAGTATTTGAATTAGTAGGTCGTATTTTTAGACTACTAGTACTACAAATAGTATATCCAATACCAGTAATATTATCAATTGATCCAACGCAAAAATCTGATAGGATTAAAACTTTCTTTACAACTTATTTTGGAATATATGCACAGGTATTTATACGGGTAGCTACATTCCAATTAGCATTTGTAATAATGTCAATAATACTAAATAACTTAAATGTATTAGGCGGAGTAGGAATTATCCTAAAAGTAATAATTGTAATAGGTGTATTACAAGCTGCTAAAGAATTACCAAAATTAATAGAGGATGCAATTGGAACAAAGATTGCTGGAAGCGGTGGAAGATCATTTGGAAGCGTTCTTTCTGGAATTGTTGGAGGAACTGTTGGTGCAATTGGTGGATTTGCTGCTGGAGCAGCTGGAGGTCAAGGACCTTTAGCAGGACTTGTTGGTTCTGTAAGAGGAGCATACCAAGGCGGACAAAATGCATCTAAAGCTAAGAGTATAAGTGAAGCTGTAAAAGGCGGAGTAGGAAACATCAAGAATCAATACACATTCGGTGGAAACATGCATGGAGCAGGAGGAACAATTCCTTATGCTTGGGGCGCTGTTGAAAACTTCTTCGGAGCACATGCTAGAAATGAAAAATCTATGAAAGAATATGATAAGCAAATTAGCGACGCAGAAGAGCAATTTGCAAGAGATTCTAAACCATTAGAAGCAACTATAAACTCTGACAGAAGATCTGATGAATTAAGAAATCAAATGGCTAACGCTATTGATAATAGTTTTAAAAGAGGACACGGTTCTATAGAAGATGTCCTTGCTAATGATCCTGAGCTAATGAAAATGAGATCAGAACAACAAAAACTACTTGATAGTGAAACATATAACTATACAGCTGAAGAAATAGCTGAAGACAATAGAAGGATTCAAGAAAGGGAAGAAGCAGTTAGAAAAGAATATAACAGACAGAGAGAAGTATTCTACGATCAAATGCTTAATCTTGGGGATCCAAGTGCCCTAACTGGAGAAGATGCAGACATTGCTCAATATGTTCAAGACTACAACCAGTATGTTAATGACAATGGTATGGCTGATAGAATCATTCAACACTATAGTGATATTGACCAAGCAGCTAGATTAAGTAGTCAAAGTCAAATTAACGCTAACGTTCAATTAGATTCATTGAGAAGAGATCTTGAAAATACTAAAGAAACGGTAGAAAATAATAGAAAAGCATTTAAAAAACAGTCTCACTATGTTAGAACAGAAAAGAGAAATGAAGATCCTGAAACTAATTCATATAGAAAATCACCTGGCTTAAGAGGGAATGATGATGCTCCTAAACCATCTGATAATAATTCAAACAATTAGTTTTAGAAAGGAAAAGAGAATATGAATAATATGTATTTGATTCCAGCTAATACAAAAAGTGGTAAATTGATATTTAATATTTTTAGACCAGTAGACTTAATGATAGCACTTACTGGATTGGCATTAACATTAATAATGTTCTTTGCTATTCCAAGTAATGAACTAGGAGCTACAATAATAAAAATATTACCAATAGGCATAGGATCACTTCTAGTGGTCCCTGTGCCATACTATCACAATGTATTGTGCTTTATAAAAGATGTATATGCATTCTTCTCAAATAGAAGAGTATATAGATGGAAAGGTTGGTGTGTTAGAAGTGAATACGGGCAAGAACAACAATAGTAGATTTGCTGAAGGATGGCTTCCTGTTAAGTCCATACTAAATGGAGCTATACAGCTTGAAGATGGTATGCAAGTAACAGGTGTTAAAATTCAGCCTAAAAATATATTTATCATGGATAATGATAGCCAAAAAAACGTTATTTACAATTTAAGAAATTTCTATAATACACTTGATTATGAGTTTTGGATTATAGTAGCAGATAGACCTGTAGACATCAATGTTTATTTATCTCAATTGCAGCTTCTTTATAACAACGTACAAACTCCTATAATGAAGAAGTTAGTAATGCAAGATATTAACAAAGCTAATATGTTCATGTCTAAAGAAGTAGGTGTTGCTGACACTGAATACTATATTTTATTCAGAGAAAAGAAACCTGAAATGATGCAAAAGAAAATTCAAAACTTAGTAAGTGGATTAGCATCATGTGGCCTAGTAGCCTCACAAACAAGTAATGACGATCTAAGAGTACTTCTAGATGGATTCTTTAACGATGGGGTTAAAACAGAATTTGGGACGGTGATGCCAGGATGAATTTAAAAAGTCAATTAGCGCCTAAAGGCCTAGAATTTAGAGCTGGAGACATGATTATCAGTGGTAAGTACTGCACAATCATGACAGTAATAAGTTATCCAAAAATGATAAGTGAAGGATACCTAGCTAATTTAACACAATACTCAGGTATCAAAGTAATAATTAAACATATTCCTATTGATTTCTCAGTATTATCAAAAATGCTTAATAAAGAAATAGCAGATTTAAAAATGAGATATCAAAATGAATATGATAGAACAATTCAAGAAAGAATTAGACAAGACTACGAAAGCATTGAAAACTTCATAACAATGCTAACTGCAACTCAAGCTAGAATTTTCGATTTCCAAATGCATCTACTAATAAGTGCAGACTCTGCAGAAGAACTTGAAAATAAAAAATTACAAGTTAAAAACTACCTAGATGCTATGGGAATGAAAGGAGTTATCCTTAGATTCGAACAAGAAAACTTACTTAAGAGTTGTTTGCCATTATTTAAAGATGGTGAAATAGAAGAAAGAATAGGAACACCTATTCCAACAGTTACAATGAGTGCAATGTACCCATTCGTATTTGATAGCATCAAAGACCCAGGTCTTTCATGCTTACTAGGTGTAGACTTTTCTGGAGGTATAATATTATTTAACCAATTCTTATACCAAATTAAAAAAGAATTTAACAGAAATAATGCCAACATGATTATGCTTGGTACTTCAGGTAGTGGTAAATCTACTGCAGCAAAAATACTTCTTAGATCAAATATCAGAAATGGTCATAAGATAGTTGCAATAGACCCTGAAGGTGAACTAGAAGAAATGACTAAGCTTTATGGAGGCGACTTCATAGACTTAGGACGTGGTGGATCATATGGTATGATTAACCCTCTAGAAATAATAGCTGATGTTGATGAAGAAGAAATTCAAGGAGCAGGATATGCAGTATTTACTCGTTCTCTTCAAACATTAAAAGCATTCATGAAGTACTACAGTCCAGATATTGAAGAAGATACATTAACAATGTTCAGTGAAGTAGTGCAAGATACTTATAAGAGATATAAGATAGATGCATCTACTGACTTCACTAAACTAACTAGTGATATGTTCCCTACATTTGATGACGTTTATGCAACTGTTAATGGTCGTCTTCATTCAATGATTGAAGCCACACGTGAAAAAGAAGTAATGGAAAAACTAGAGTTAAAGATTAGACCTTTAACTAAAGAATTAAGATATTACTTTACAGGACACACAACAGTAATGCCTAATAGTGATTTCATCGTATTTAATATAAGAGAATTAATGAATGCCGATTCAAATATTAGAAACGCATTATTCTTCAACATATTAAAACACGCATGGGGATTATGTCTTGATAAAAATATTAATACAATCCTTATGGTTGATGAAGCACACACATTACTTGCTGATAGAAACACACTAGGAGCTGAATTCTTAGCGCAAGTTCAAAGAAGAAGTAGAAAGTACAATACTGGTACTATTATAATTACACAACAACCAACAGACTTTGCTTCACCGGAAGTAATTGTTCATGGTAAAGCTATATTCGATAATGCTTCTTACTACCTAGTAATGGGTCTTAAGAAACAAGCTGTTGAAGATTTATCTAAATTAATTGATTTAAATGATCAAGAAAAAGAATCAATTAAGAGATATAACCAAGGAGAAGCTCTATTTGTTTGTGGATCAAGAAGAATGAGAATAAATGTAATAGCAACTCAAGAAGAGTTAGATAGCTTCGGTTCAGGTGGAGGACTATAATGGAAAGTAAAAAAACTAATTCTGTTCTTATAATAGTAGTATCTATTATATTAATAATAGTTTTTTTACTTGGTGCTTACCTAGCAACTGATAATTATTTAAAAAAACTAGAAGCTGAAAAATTAGAAGCAAAAGAAAGTGAAATTGATTCTTTAATGGTATCAACTACACTTGATGACTTAAAAGAGGAGTATAAAGTAGTAAATGCTATTGACTTTAATACTGAAATAACAATCAAGTTATTTAATAATGGTATTTTTGAAATAGAAACAACTACGCCAGATGCTATAAAAGAACACACTCGTGGTATCTATAAAATAGATGATGATAAATTAACTATAAAAAGAGTATTATCAGCTATTTATAGTGACTATGGAATAGTGTGGGTAAGAGAAAGTAGTATTAATGAAAATATTCCACTATCTGAAACATTTGTGATAGAAGGTGACGGAGCACAATTAAACTTAGTTAATTATTATTTAAATAAAAATAATGATCCACTAGTACTAGCTCAAAACACAATAAATGAATACCTAAACTATATTAGAACTAAAACAAGTGAAGATATTGTTAATAAATATGAAAGTGAACAATTATCACTAATCATATATAAAGACAATGTATTTGATATTAAATCAGATGTAGAAAGCTATAGAGGAACATACATAGTAGAAGACGGAAAACTAATAATTACAAGAATGTATTTATTAAATGAAAACTATTCAGATGCTTCTAAAGAATTAAAAGAAAAGCAAATAACTGACACTGACATATTCTACATAGAAGAGGATGGAAAGAGTATTCAAATAAATGATTATTTGCCAAACTCAAATAGCTCTTTAAAAGGACAAGATATAAAACTAAAACTAGTTAAATAGTGGCAATGCCACTATTTTTTTATATTTACTAAAGAATTAAGCTATGCTATTATATTAATGTAAGGAAAGTGAATTAGATGAATTATTTACTATTATTAGCTGCTGAAGAAGAAGCAACAAAATTCTGTTCCAATTTCACACCAATATGGACAATAATGGGATATATCATTTTTGCTATTAAAGTAATAGTACCTATATTACTAGTAATAACAGGAATGGTTACATTCTTAAAAGCAGTAATAAAAGAAGGAAAAGAAGCTAGTGAATCTCTAGATCTTTTAAAAAAGAAAGCACTATATGCAGTAGTAGTTTTCTTGGTAATACAATTAGTAGGATTAATAATGCAGTTTGTATCTAAAGAAAGTTTCTTTGAAAAATGTGCTAAATGTGCTTTTAGCCCATTTAATGAATCAAATAACTGCTACATAATGAAAAGTGGAAGTTTTAACGGGGGTATAACAATAGACAAACCTAACAATCCATCAAAAGTTGATAATAATCCAACTGCAGCTACAAAAGATTTTTTTGACGATTTAACATTGTGGAGTAAAAAAAGATATGAGAATGCCTCAAGTGTTGAATCAGTAAAAAGAATAAAAAATGAATCTTGCTATCAAAAAGGACTATGCAATGAAAATGGTGACGATGGAATGATAAGAGTTACCAATGGAGTATTCTATTTTGCATATGACAAGGACTTAAATGGTAATACGAAGTATAAAGGTTCATCAGATGAAGGACTTAACAAATACTTCTATCAAAGAATTAAAGAATTTGCTTCTGCTGCAGCAAAAGAGGGAATAACAATAGATGTAATTAGAGGTCAAGAAGACGGATTTAGATCTATTGAAGCTCAAAATTACTATTGTTGCTGCGCTAAATATGATAATTGTAAAACGAATGATGTTCCTGTGCCTTCTACTCATCCAACTAGTGGAGCTATTTGCAAAGCGAGAGGAACATGTAATGGTAACGGTAATACTGTTGCATCGATTCCTGGAACTTCTCCTCATGGATGGGGACTAGCTGCAGATTTATCTATACGAGAAAATGGTAAAAAAACTGCTAGGGCATATAGATGGGCACATAATCACGCTGAAGAATATGGACTTGCATTTAGACTTGACAATGAAGACTGGCATGTAGAGCCACTTTATGTTTGCGACATTAATGGAACAAGTGGTGTATATAAAAACTGTACAAGGCAAAAAAATTACTACTGTCCACAAGACTCATCAAAAGGTGCAGTTGGACGAATTGACAAAAATTATTGCCAATATGATTAAGAAAATAAGCTAAACTTATTTTCTTTTTATATATTCATAGCAATATTTAGCGATATTTGATATAATTAAAAAAAGATAAAAAATAAAAACTTCTATAATCAAAGTCAAAACAATTTTGGCTCTAAAGTTAAAGTAATTCAAGATGGATATAATAACACTAGCATAATAGAAGAGTATGCTAAACCTGGTGATATGCTTGGGCGCTCTTGCTATGACGGACAAGAGTATCATAATCATATAGGAATATATGCTGGTAATGGACAAGTAATTGATAATAATGGCCATACAAGCCATCCAATATTAAGTAATAGAAGTCTTAAGGATTTTGTAAGTCACGAAGATATTAAATGCAATGTAATAGTATTACAACTTTACAACTATGATATAGAAGCATACCCAAATCTTAAATACAACTAAAATATTGTAATTCAAAATGACTAAACGGAGGCATAAATGAAAAATATTATATTGTCTTTTATAGAAAATAATATTGAATACATGGTGTATAAAAAGGATAGCAGTTATATAGCATGTAAAAAAGTAAATGATAAAGTTACTCTAGAATTAACAAATGAAGAAAAAGTATTAGTTAATACTATGTTTAATAAGCTTAAGGTGAAGAATCATCTTAAGCTTTCTAACGTTGTATTTGAAGGAGTAGAGTATCAACATTTTTATGATAAAGAAAATGATTTTCATACATTTTTACATGTTGATGGAACTAGACTTGAACTAGAAGAATTTGAAAAATTAAACCTTAAATACAACCATCAAAGTGAAATATTATATCTAGGAAACAGCAATAAAGAAGATAAATTAGTGCACAGACTAGTTAAATGTGGTAAAAAGACTATTCTAGCTTTAATGCTTGCTTCTTCTTTAATACCAAGTACTGCTAATTTAAAAGCATATGCTAAAGAAACTAATAAATTAGAAGTAGTTAGTGAAATAGAAGACTATGAAATAGAAGAAGAAACTAGTCTTTCTAAAGAAGAAAAAATAGCCAATATAAAAGAAGCCATTATGACTAATCCTAATCTAACTGACAATGAAAAAAACAAGATATTAAAAGGATTATCTGTAATAGATGATAACATTGACTATATGGACTATGATTTAATAGTTGAAAGAATGAATTCATTAAAAATAGTTTATCATGAAGGTTATGAGTCAGAAGACTCTCAAAATATAGCTGGAACATATATGCCATATGGAAATGTTATTAATTTTTATTATGCTGCATCATTAGATGAAGTAAATATTTCAGTATTTTACCATGAATTATATCACGCTTTTCAAGGAGAAGGATATAGCAATGTTGGTTTAACCGAACAATTAAATGTAACTCTTAATAGTGAATATGCTGGTGAAGATAATTTTTTTGAAGATACAGGATATGATACTAGATATGTAAAAGCTATGATGGAGATAATAGGCAATGAACCATTTAGAGAATACAACTATAAACCTTTTATTAATGTTATAAAAGATGAGTTTATGAAGATAATACCTGATGAAGCTAAGTTTTATAGTTTAATGACCAGTCTAGCTTCATCTACAAATGTAAGAAATTATGAGAATAAGAGTCTTGAAAGAAACACAGTAGAAGATTTACTAGGAGAATACTATGAAGCTAAGTATAACAAACCTATTTATACTAATCCATATCTTCTTATGCTTATATATAGTTACCATGTAGTATTAGGAAGCAATAATCAAGCGGAAGATGGTTATGAACTATATAGTAGCCATGCAAATTATGATAGTGGTCAATCTAAAGATTATTTTAATACTACTTCAGATAGTTATTTAAAAACACCAGGTGTAACCGTGCATCTAAATTGGCAAAAACAAGACGAAATAATATGTTCAAAAGAGGAAGCAGCAAATATATTAAAAGAGCAATATTCTATGTCTGTTAAAGATGCTATTAAATATGGAGTAATTGAAGAAGTAGATGCAAACAATTATAAGATAGTTAATTATCAGATTAAAGCTGAAAGAATTAATGTGACTGAAGATTATCTAATGGACAATAAGGAACTAATTGAAAAACAAATTGAAGACTTACATGAAAGACGTAAAGAAGAATATAATAATTATTTAATTCAAAAGCGTTTAGATGAAATAAAAAAAGAAATAGAAGATGTTGTAGACAACATGAAAGTAAATAAACTAGCAGAAGATGAAAAGATAGTATATCAAAATAAAAAGGGAGATCTTAAAGTAAATATAGACTCTAAATATGTTAAAAAACTAAATAAGAGACTATCAAAACAAAATCTATTTCAATATAGTTATTCAATTATTCCTGAACTAAATGTTTTATCAATAAAAGTAACATTCCAAAATAATGAAATGAAAGTATATAATATTAATTTAACTAATGGAAAGAGTTATAATGTTAAAAATAAACTTAAAAAATATGGATACGATGACATGGTATTAGATGCTGATTATATATATTTAGAAAAATATGGAGATAAAACTAATATCATTACATATACTAAGATGACAATACCAGAAACAGATTTGATAGATTACAGAGTACAAAGTAAGGGAGAACTTCAAAACAAAAACAAGTATATAAAAGATGGAAAGATTAAACTAAAAGATGATTATATTAATGAGATTAGTAATATAATTAAAAACACTTTCCCAGAAGGTTATAACTACAACGTACAAGTAAGTGGAAATACAGCTTCTTATATATTCTATAATAACAACGATGTACTTGTATATACAGTAGATGCTACTACTGGAGAAAAAGTAGATTTATCTAATAAATATGAAATGAATGAAGGAGTAGATACAAGTAAACTATTAATCTCTGATAACGGAAGCATAGTAGAAGTACAAATAATAGATGGTAATTTAGAGTTTATACCAGCTGTTGGAAGAATAACAAAAGGCAAATAAAACAAAATCATATGATTTTGTTTTTTTACTCTATAAAGTAGAATATTATCAATAAATTTGCTATAATTAAAAAGAGGTATTAAAAAATGAAAAAAGAGCTAAAAAATGAAAACTTCTATAACCAAAGTCAAAATAATTTTGGCTCTTTTAGTAGTGATAAAGAAAATATAGCATCAAGAATAAATGAATCTAGAACCAAGAATAGAATGAATGTAGTTCCTGAATCTAGTGATGAAGAAACAATAGAAAATAATGAACCTTTAGGATCTAAAGACCAATTAACAAATAAATCAGAAGTAGATGAACCAAAGGTGGAAGCAGACAATATACCTTCTGTAAAAGATAAAATTATAAATACATTAAAAAGTAAAAAAGAAACGGAAAAAAAAGGAATCATAAAATATCTATTAAGCCCAGAGCACAGAAAACTAAGAATATTCTTAATAGGAGTTTTAGGTGTAATTGGTTTATTCCTTATCGTAGTGTTAATGATAGCAGTATTTGAAAACATGTTTGGATCACTAGAAATATTCTACTCAGAAGGAGATAACACTACATTTGATACATTTAAAGATTATGAAGTAGGATATGATACAAGCCAAACAGTAAACTTAGTAGAAAATCAAATAAATTCATCAACTGAAGATAATGAACCAGCTACAACATGTGGAGACAGGGGATTCTTCCAAAAGATAAAGAACGATATACTTGGTATATATGATATGTCAGATGCAACTGAATCATGTTTCTATAATTTGGAAAGAGTTAAATACTATCAAGTAGCAATATTAAAATCAAATTTCTTTTATGTCGAAGATATTGATAAAGCATATTCAATAGACATAGATGAAAGTGATATAGACCAAATGCATAAAGAGTATGCTTTACTTTCAAAAACTAAGAAAGAAGAAGTTTATAGAGATTTAGAAGAAAATAATTCAATTGATAGTGAAATAAAAACATTAATACCAACAATATATAGTTATAGTCAAAAAATAGGAAGAAATCCATTAACAATATCAAACGAAGATGTAAGAAACTACAAAAAATCATTATCAGAAATAAAGAAAAACAAGAACGTAGTTGGCTTTTATCCAGGTGTTATTTACAGTACATTTTACTATGCATATGAAACTCAAAGATTAGATGAAAATGGTAACAATACCATTATTGTAGAATTTGGCAATGAAAATGAAACAAATGAAATAAAATTATCTGCTTTAAATACGCTAATTTCTAACAAAATAATAAATAAAAATGATATTGAAAATATGTATAAAGCAACTGTAAAGAAAGGTTATAGATTCTATACATATATAGAGCCTGCTGATGAAGAAGATGAAGGATACTGTTCTGTTCAGTACTCAAGCACTGCATATGATGAACATAAATTGGAATTATTCTTAAGATATGGTCAAGCAGCTTCCAATGATTATGAGACGAAAACAAATGATAATGAAAAATTATACAGAACAAGTGAAAAGTGCTTATCAAAACATTCAGGAATATCCGAAACTATACTAGAAGGTTTTTCATCAAAGGTAGATATTGATGATAAAGAGTATAAACTAGTAAGTGCTAAAAAAAGTGGAAAGAATGTATTAACTGCATCAAACTCTGATGGTGAATACAATTATAGAACAGGATTCATATATTCAAAATTTCCTAGATATATGTCTAAATACAACAACAATACAACAGTTGGAATGGACTACTTAGTAGCCAGAGAAATTGAATTAATTATAGCTAACATATACGACAAAAAAGAATACATGGACATATTCCTAGGATATAAATCAGATGGCTCTATCAATTCTTCAACAATAATTGCTTCAGGAGATTGGACTACATGGAAACAGACAGATCCTGCTTGGGGATCACTAGTAATGGCAACCGCCACTGGAAAAACAATTGCCAGAATGGGATGCTTCTTTACATCACTAGCAATGAGTATTGCTAAAAGTGCGAAGAACATAGTATTAAATAACTTTAACCCAGGAACACTATTACTTGAGGCCCAGAAAAAGGGACTAGTTAGTTCAAGAGGACTAGTAGGAAGTGGTGATGAAGTAATAAATCTAGCTACTGGTAACCAAAGACATGAAATAGTATTTAATTATTTAAACGGTTCATTAAATGATAAAGCATCTCAAATAGCGGGATATATTAATAGTGGTTATGATGTAATGCTAAGAGTTAAATCTCCGGAAGGAGCTAGAATACTGGCTTCAAGAGGATATGGTGATACAGGTGAAGAACACTGGGTATTAGTAACTGGAGTAGAGGGAACAACGATCCATATAGCAGATCCAGGCTACAATATAACAACAATTCCATCTTCTTCTTGGAGATATATAAATGAAGGTATAACTGAAGTTCAATTAATAAAATATTTGTAGGAGAAAAGAATGAAAAATAATAGATTTGAAATAACTATAGTAATTGCACTTTTTGTAATAACATTTATAGTATACTTTGGATATCAAGCATTAGATTTACTATTTAATGGCAACAAATTTACATTTATAACAAATCCATTTAACATCATTAACTGTAAAAAAGATAAGTGTACAGTAGATACTAACTATGATAAATACTTAAAAGATAAGTATTATGTTTACACATCAGACGATATTGTAAAGAATGCATCAATTTCTTATGATGAATCTAATAAAGAATTAAGTGTAACTTTGAAAAAAGAAGAAATAGTTTCACCTAATGAAAACTATTTAATATCTAAAAGAAAAAATATAACTTTTTATAGTATTAACAAAGAAGAAATGACTGAAAGTGAAATAGCAAGTATAAATCTTAAAGGATATGATACAGTTATATATGCATATAAAGTAAATGTAGATATTGATAATGATGGAGTAGTTGAATCTCTTTGCTATTTAAAGAGTTATGGCAATAATGGATATTATTCAGCTCTTGCATATAAAAAAGGTGGATATATAGAAAAAATAGATGAGCAAAAAGAACCTGACTCATACTCAATGATGAGCTATAATATAACAAATATTATAGATATGGGAAAAGATAAAAATCTAGAGATGATTGTAACTAAAGTAGGGTATGACGCAATGGATTACTGCACAATAGTATACAAATTAGAGGAAGGCTCATATAAAGCACTAAATGAATGTGAAATAGTTAGTTATTAAAATTAACTATTTTTCTTTATTTTAAGCATTATTTTTGATATAATCATAAAGAAGAGGGATTTCAAATGGAAAATATAAAATTAAAGTTTACAGCTAAACCTAAAGATGCATTAATATTTGGATTATTCTGTTTGTTTTTGTTATATTTAGTAGCAATAGCTGTATTAAATTTAAACTGGTTAGCAGATAAAAGTAAATTATATGGATTAAGTCCTTTTAAGGCATTTACTCCTAAATATTTAGCTGCAACTATTACTATTTATATCCTAGCTCTTATTGGAGTATTTATGAGTACATCTAAATATTTCTTTGATATGGAAAAGGGATTTGGATTTGGTAAGAAAAAAGATAAAAGTGATGGATGGTCTCGTTGGTTTAAAGACGATGAAATGAAAAGTGCCTACGGCATTAAAAAGATTAAACTAACTGACCCAGAATATAAAAGTGCTGGTATTCCAATTATCTTAACAGACAAAGAAGCATGGGTAGACGATGGTGAAAACCACAGCCTAATCATAGGTGCATCTGGTTCAGGTAAAACTTGGACAATAATCGACCCACTTGTAAAAATATTAGCTAAAGGTGGAGAATCAATGGTTATTACTGACCCTAAAGGTGAAATCTACGAACACAATGCTAATTTACTAAGGGATAAAGGTTATAATGTAGTACTCGTTAACTTCCGTGATCCAGATCAAGGAGCCGCATGGAACCCACTTACACTTCCATATAGATATTGGAAAGATGGAAAAGAAGACAAAGCAATGGAACTTCTAGAAGACCTTGCTATGAACATCTTAGTAGATGCTAATAATAATGATCCATTCTGGCAAAAGTCAGCGGCTGACTATTTTACTGGTCTAGCTCTTGGACTATTTGAAGATGCTAAAAGTGAAGACGAAGTAAACTTAAACTCTATAAATGCAATGAGTACATTTGGTGAAGAAAGATGTGGATCTAGTAAATATGATAAAGAATACTTTAAATTAAAAGGTGAACTATCTAGTGCATACATATCTGCAGCCGCAACAGTACTTGCGCCAGCTGACACTAAAGGTGGTATTACTTCAACATTTAGACAAAAGATAAGAATATTTAGTTCTCGTCAAAAACTAGCAGAAATGCTTTCTTACACAAGCTTTGATGTTAGAAAAATAGGTACAGAAAAAACTGCAATGTTCTTAAAAGTACATGATGAAAAAACTACATACCATGCACTATGTACTATATTCGTAAAACAAGTATATGAATGCTTAATTGATGAAGCACAAAAGTGTCCAAATCAAAAGCTTCCAATTAGAACAAACTTCATACTAGATGAATTTGCAAACATGCCAGCTTTAAAAGACGTAGAGAGTATGATAACAGCATCTCGTTCAAGAAACATGAGATTCAATTTCGTTATTCAAAACTTCTCACAACTTAATAAAGTTTATGGAAAAGATGTTGCAGAAACAATTAAAGGTAACTGTGGTAACATGTTCTATCTTATTACAACAGAATATGCAGCACTAGAAGAACTAAGTAAACTTCTAGGTGATGTTAAACCTAAAGATCCAAAAGAAGGTAAGCCACAAGATCCAATTAGACCTCTAGTAACAGTAAGTGACTTACAACAAATGAAACAATTTGAAATGATTATTAAAAGATGGAGAAACCAACCATATAAAACTAAACATACTCCAAGCTTTAAGATAATTAAAGAAAATGGATTCGGATATGAAGAAGTAATGAGTGGTTACCCTACAAGAGAACCTAAAGAAATCCAAACATTTGATATTAAGAAATTCGTTGATGAACATAGAAAAGAAGAAGATAGTCCATTTGCATCTCCATTTGGTTCACCATTTGTTCCACCTTTCGGAGCGCCAAGACCTGGTAAAACACCAGGAAATGATAAAGCTCCAAATAATGTTGACGATTTAGTCAAAAGAATAGATGAACAAATTGCCAAAATAGAAGCTGAAGAGAAAAATGGTGCAAACAAAAATAATTCTAATGAATTTGAAGAATTAGTTAACAAAAAATTCGAAGAATTTAAAGAAACAAAAGAAGAAAAAGAAGCACCTAAAGAAATAGAAAAGAAAGCAGAAAAGACTGAAAAACCAGAAGGAGACAACAACATGGTAGACATTGATGAACTTCTAAGAAGAATAGATGCTAAGATAGCTGAACTTGAAGAGGAAGAAGAAAATGAAAAAGCAGTTTCAGATGCTACTGTTATAAAAGAAACTCCTATAAAAGAGGAAAAACCTATTATAGAAGAAGAAAAAGAAATAATAGAAGAAAAACCAGTGGAAATACCTAAGGAAACTCCAAAAGAGCCTGAGGTTAAACCGGTTGAAACTGAAATTCAAAAGCCATCTATCAATGTTGATGCAGATAGCATAGTAATGAGTGAACACATCACAGATGATGAGTTCTTCGATGATTTCTTTGGAGATGATGAATAAGCCTATTCCTAGGCTTATTCTTTTCATATTATAAACTAGGTGAAGATATGAAAAGAAAAGTGTATATAGACTTATCTGATAGGGAAGAATATAACAAAAGTCATATTAATGGAATGATTAACATTCCATATGACACTTTACTAAACAATTATTATAAGTTTTTAAACAAAAATGATATATATGTGTTATACTGTAAAAGTGGTAAGTTATCATTAAAATTATCAACAATGTTATCTTACCTTGGATATAACACAATTAATTATAAATAGTAGAAGAAGTGAAAGAAATGCATTATTTAAGTGAAATTGGAGTATATTTAACTAATTTGTTAACAGGCCTAGGAGTGTGGGGAGCAGTTCTTGGTTGTTTTTTCATACTATTTGAATCTATTATCCCACCAGTACCTCTATCAATATTTATTACATTAAACTTTTTGGTATTTGGGCCAATAGTAGGTTTTATAATATCATGGGTATTTACTTGCCTAGGATGCATGCTTAGCTATTATATATTTAAAAAAGGTATAAGTGATAAGTACCTAGAAAAACTAAGAAAAAATGATAAGTTTAATCGCATATTAAAAAAGATTAATAAAATGAGTATATCATCTTTAGTATTACTAATAGCAATTCCTTTTACACCTGCTTTTCTTGTTAACATAGCTGCAGGTATTGCTAGAATAGATACTAAAAAATTCTTTACTGCTCTTTTAATAGGTAAAGTATCTTTAGTATACTTTTGGGGATTTGTAGGAGTAAGCATAGTAGAAGCATTTACAAGACCAATAGTGCTTTTAAGAGTGGTGCCTTTTGTACTTGCACTTTATTTCATAAGCAAATTATTATCTAATAAATTTGATTTATAAAGTAGACTAATAATTAGTAGTGTTTTATAATAAAACTAGGATGTGATAGTATGGAATACGTAGTAGTAGGGCTACTAGTAGTAGTAATAATTCTATTGATTTTATTATTCTTTAAAATAAAAAGATATAATGAAAATAATATAGAACTAAAAATAACAAAAATGCAAACAGACATAGTCAAAGAAATAGGTGACTTTAAATATGACTTTGCTAAAGCTCTTACTAATGATTTTCAAGAAATGAATGATAGAATAGATGCTAGACTAAGTAAAATAAATGATAAAGTAAATGAAAGATTAGATGAAAACTTTGAAAAAACTAATAAAACATTTGATGAAGTATTAAAAAGTTTAGTAAAAATTAATGAGGCTCAAAAGAAACTTGATTTACTATCAACAGATATAGTTGATCTTCAAGGAGTACTAACTGATAAGAAGAGCCGTGGTATATTTGGTGAAGTAAATCTAAATCAAATACTATCAAGTGTATTTGGAGATAAAAACGATAAATTATATAGAATACAATATACTCTAAGTACTGGATCTATTGCAGATGCTATTGTATTTGCACCAGAACCACTTGGCAGTATATGTATAGACTCTAAATTTCCTCTTGAAAACTATAGATACATGTTAGAAAAGGGAATAACAGCTGAAGAAAGACTAAAAAGAGAAAAACTATTTGAAGCAGATGTTAAGAAACATATAGACGCTATAGGAAGTAAATATGTTATTGAAGGTGAAACATCGCAGCAAGCAATAATGTTTTTACCAGCAGAAGCTATCTTTGCTGAAATTAATGCATATCATACAAACCTAATAACATACGCATATGAAAGAAAAGTATATATTGCTTCTCCTACAACCCTAATGAGCTTATTAACTATTATACAATCAGTATTAATGGGTATGGAAAGAGATAAATATGCAAGCATAATACATAAAGAATTAAATAAATTAGGAGAAGAATTTGATCGCTATAAAGAAAGATGGGAAAAATTATCTACTCATATGGAAACAGTTAATAAAGATGTAAAAGATCTTCATATAACTACTGATAAAATATCAAAAAGATTTGATTCAATTAATAATGTAGAAATACAAAAAGAAATAGAATAATCGAAAAGATTATTCTTTTTTTATGTTATTTGATATAATAAAACTATAATAGGAGTAGTATGGTATGTATATAGACGATATAGAAATAGTTGACTTTGATATTATATATAACAAGAAAAAATTTAAAACCCAAAATCTATTAATATCTATTATCTTATCAATGCTACTTATTTTCATGTCATCTCTTTTATATGAATCAAGCTATGCATCTTCAAAAAGAATAGATAATGATATATATGGAGATTTAATAGAAATAGATAATTTAAAACTTAGTAAAACAGTTAATAAAATTAGATTCTCTCACTTTGAAAAAGATAAAAATACTATTTATTATTCAGTAATGCCTAAAGAAGGTAATAATGTAGATAATATATACATTGAATTATTAAATGCTAATAAAGAACTAGTATATATAGAAAAGTTTGAATCAAGTAATGAACTATCTACATTTGTTACTAATGAAGAATCTATTACTCTAAATAATAAGGTAATGGATGAAATAAAATATGCCAGTATAGTAACAAATGAAAAAGATATGATAGACTTATTAGTTGATAAAGAATGCAATCTAAATACAATCAATTTAGAAGAAGACATATATTTAATTAAAGGTGAAACTAAGAAAATAAAAATAAAAGAAGATAATGAATGCAAAGTATTAACTAAATTAAGTATAACTACTGATAATGACAATATATCAATAGAAGAAAATAAAATAAAAGGAATTAAAAAGGGAGAAGGCACTGTTAAAATAAATGTTGCTTCTTCTACCAAAGAAATTAAAGTAGTAGTAACAGATTTACTTGTCATGACGCCTAATAACTATGACAAAAACAAATCCTTACTAACATGTAAAAAATATTCTAAAGAAGATAATGATGTTATAGACAAAGTACTAGAATATAAAATAAACGAAGTAGGTTATCAAACAAGAGCCGCAGCTGTAGAAGCAGCTAGATTCTTAACACTAAACTTTCCATACAAGATAAACTATTTTGCAGAAAATGGAAGACTAACAAGCAAACCAACTGTAGATGGTGAAGGAAGATATTATCACAAAGGACTTTATCTTCATGAATCTAGATTTAGTAATATAGACTTATCACTTAAAATGAATGGACCAGCTCCATGGGGATGTAATATATATAGTTATGTTCATAAATCAGCAACTTCAAATGGACTAGACTGCTCTGGCTTTGTGACATGGGTACTAGTGCAAGGTGGATTTAATCCGGGCGATATAGGAGCAGGTGTAACAAATGGAAAACAAGACTTAACTGACCTAGGTCCTAAAGAAAGAGTATCTACTTCTTTAAACAATAAAACACTAAAAGTAGGAGATTTATTAAGTGGTGATGGAGAAACATATAATGCTTATACAGGTGGCCATATAGCAATACTAGTTGGAATAAAAAATGATCACTACTATGTAGCAGAAGAACTATGGGCAGGCCCTTCAAGAGCGCTAGGAGCAGTAATAGAAGAGTACACAAAAGCAGACTTTATAAAATTTTTCTACTGGAGAATTGACATGAATTCATTCTACAAAGAAGATGGAAAACTAACAGATTACTGGAGTTAGTAATATTGAAGAATAATGAAAAATATGATATAATATGAACTAGAAAAGGAGGACAATTATGATATATACAATATTAGCTGTTTTACTAGTTATTGTACTAGGATCAATCAAACAAATTGATGAATATGAAAGAGGGATTAAGTTTAGATTCGGTAAGTATTCAAGAACTATGAACCCAGGATGGTCAATAGTACTTCCAATAATTGAATCTTACAAAAAAGTAGATATCAGAACTAAAGCAGTAGACGTTCCAGAACAAGACGCTATTACTAAAGATAATGTATCTATTAGAATTAATGCTGTTCTTTATTTCAAAGTATTCGACGCATCAAAAGCAATATTAGCAGTTGAAAAGTATAACTATGCAGTATCACAACTAGCTCAAACAACAATGCGTAATGCTGTAGGTGAAGTATCACTAGACGAATTACTATCTGAAAGAGATAAAATAAGCTCTAAGATATGTAAAATAGTTGATGAAGCAACTGATGAATGGGGAATCAAAGTTGAAAACGTTGAATTAAAAGACGTAAGACTTCCTGAAGAAATGAAGAGAGTAATTGCTCGTGTAGCAGAAGCAGAAAGAGAAAAAGAAGCAGTAATCACTAAATCAAGAGGTGAAGTAGAAGCTAGTGAAAACCTAGTTAAAGCTGCTGATAACTTAACAGCTTCTCCAGGAGCTCTACACTTAAGAACTCTTGAAACTTTAAACGATATTTCATCAGACCAATCTAACACAATAGTATTTGCAATGCCAATTGAAATACTAGAAGCAATTCAAGGGCTAAACAACAAATTAAACGATAAAAAATAAAAGGCTTTAAAAGCCTTTTTCTTTAGGAGAAGAAAATGAAAGTAGAGAACATAGGAATATCATTTGGAATAAACGAAATATTAAAAGATGTATCTTTTGAAGTAAAAGAAGGAGAACATCTATTTTTAGTAGGCCCTAACGGAGCAGGTAAAACAACTCTTTTAAAAGCTATCATGGGCGAAACACCTTTAGACAGTGGAAAAATAACTATAAATAAAAATGAAGAAATATCTTATCTTCCACAAGTAATAAATGATGATGTTTTCCCACTTGATAAAACAGTATATGACTATCTACTTTCAGCTAGAGATGTAACTGCTATAAAGAATGAAATAAACTCTTTATATGAAGAAATAAGCTTATATCCTTCTAAAGAAAAAGTACTTTTAAAAAAAGTATCTAATCTACTAAATAGATTAGAATACTTAGAAGAAGATAAAATAGAAGACATACTTTTGCAGATAATTGAAGGAATGAACATAGATATATCAGTGCTAGACAAAAAACTAGGTGAGCTATCAGGTGGCCAAAAATCTAAAATAGCATTTGCAAGAACCTTATTTGCAAAAAATAGTATACTTTTGCTAGATGAGCCAACTAACCATCTAGACAAAGAAACTAAAGAATTTGTAATGAACTACTTAAAAAATTATAAAGGCACTATACTATGTATATCTCATGACACTGAGTTTTTAAATGAAGTATGTACTTCTATACTTTATATAGATAAGAATCAAAAGAATATAAGCAAGTATAACTGTACATATAAAGAATTCCTAAGACTTAAAGAAGAAAAAGAAAAAGCTATTTTAAGAGAAAAAGAAAAACAAGATGAAGTGATAAAAAAATATGAAGCCATAATTAATAAATACAAAACATCTTCTGGAAAAAGAAAGAAAATGGCTATGGACAGAGAAAAGAAACTAGAAAAAATCTTAATGGATAAAATAGAAGCACCTTCTAAAGTAAAAGAAATAAATATGAAAATAGAAAAAGCTAAAGAAGAAAATAAAGTTCCATTAGAAGTTAATGATTTATGCTTTAAATATTCTACTGAAGAATATATAATAGATCACATTAGTTTTAGTTTGTACAAGGGAGAAAAATTCCTAGTAGTAGGTGAAAATGGAATAGGAAAGTCAACTCTATTAAAGCTAATAACTAATCGCCTTTCACCAAATGAAGGAACAATTAAAATAGGAAACAAGATAGATATTGCTTACTATGCACAAGAATTTGAAATGCTAAATGAAGAAGAAACTATCTTAGAAAACTTTAGAGATACTTCTCTTACTCCAAATGAAATAAGATCAGTACTAGGAAAGTTCCTATTCTATGGTGACGATGTATACAAAAAAGTAAAGGTATTGTCTCCTGGAGAAAAGGCTAGGTGTACACTTGCTAAAATATATGTAAGTAAAGCTAACTTCTTAGTGCTAGATGAACCTACTAACCATCTAGATATTGAAACTCAAAAAGAAATAGCCCTTGCATTTAAAAACTATAATGGAACTATGCTAATAGTTTCGCATAACACCGACTTTGTAGAAAATTTAGGAGTAGAAAGAATGCTTCTTTTACCAGAAGGAAGAATATATTTCTATGATAAAAAAGTAATAGATTTTTACAAAGAACTTAACACAGAAAAATAAAAACGATGTCAATACTTGTCAAAGAAAAGTAAATTGTAATTGACAGCCCAATATGATAAAATATTTTATAGGAAAATAAGGTGGTTATAGTGGATACTAATAGAGAAGCGGTTTACAGCTTAATCTCTCTACTAGTTAAAAAGGCAGGGTTTGATGTTGGCAAAAACGTTGCTGAAGAAGAATTAATAAAAACTAGAGATGAAATACAGAATTTGTTAAGAGACAAAAAACGAGGGCAAGCTAAAGAAACCATAAAACTAATGGAAAAATTAAAGCAAAGAGAAGCTTTCTGGCTAAACAATGCTGAGGTTATTGGTAAGAATTTAATAAACCAATACTTAGATGGAAAGTCCTCTAAAGAAGTATTACCTGAAATAGATAGGTTAGTAGAATTAGCCAACAAAGGAACTAACAATTTACAGGTATCAAAAATATATGAAAGAGTAAATGAACTTAATAACGACTATAACCAAATTAAAAGTAAAATAGAAAATAACAGTTATATAAACACTGAAGAAAAAGAAATCGATTATAAATTTAAAACTTATTTAGAAAATAAAATATCTTCACTAGATCAAGAAATCTATGAAATAGAGCAAGAATTAGATGAACTAAGAGATAATGAAACAAAAGATATGTCTATAGTAAGTAAGCTAACAAATTACAACGAAAACTTAAGACAAAATCTTCAAAGATTAAACAAAGCATCTGATGTTAATAATAACTCTGATCTAAGTTTTGAAATCTGGGAAAAGCTTCAAACAACAAGAGAGGATTTAGAAATAAAGCTAGAAAAGTCAGTAGACGCTTTAGCTAAAACAGAAGAAATGCTAAATGATGTAAGAAATAATAGAAGAACTCTTAGTAAACGAAGAGAGCTTCTTGAAAATGAAAGTTCTATATGTAGAAGCAAATTATCAAATGTTGATAAGAAGTTAGAAGAAGATGACTATATAAATAAATCTGAACAAATAGTAGATGCTTCTAAAATGGAATTAATAAATCTTGAAAGAGAAGCACTAATAAACAAAAAAGATGTAATATATGTAGATGCATCAAAAGTAAAAGAAGAACTATTGAAAGCATGGGATGTTAAAACTAATCCTTTACACATAATAGTAATGAAAAATGAAGAAGATGGTCCAAAACCATCAGAAGAGAATAAAAAAATAAATATGAATTGGAATGGTGATATAAATGAACTATAAAGCATTAGAAGATTTAATAAATATATTAGTAAAAAAAGCAGGTTATAATGTAACTGAAACTAAAACATCTGAAGATATAGAAGAATTACAAAAAAGATTAACTTCACTAGAAGAAGCTAAAGAAAAACTAGAAAGAAAAATCTCTAGTGATAACTATATTAACAAAGATGAAAAGAATAAAGATTTAGAAGAAAAGAAATATATTGAAAGTTCTATAAATATATTAACTAGTCAAGCAGACAAAGGTCTAATAGTAGAAAGTGAACTAGAATCTTTAAATGAACAAGCAAGAATTCTAGACTTAAAAATAGAAAACAGAACATATGAAGACAGAACATCTAAAGCTATAGATGATTTAAATTCTAAAACTATTGAAGAAGAAATAGATAAAGTATCAGCAGTTATTAAAGAAAAACATGATTCTCCTTCAGAACTAGGACAAGAATTATTAAAAGCCTTCAAAGCTGGTAAAACATTTGACCAAATTAGACCAATGTTTGAAAAGTTAATAAACTTAGCAACTGATGAAAATAAAAAAACAGTAGAAGAAATAGACAATACTAATATATTTGAATTAATGGAAAAATACGCTAAAGAAAAAGATAGTGTATCTAAGAGAATTCAAAAAGGTGGATACAGCACTAAAGATGTTAAAAATGGTATAGATGAAAAGAAAAAATATCATAGTAAGAAAATAACATCTTACAACAAAACACTAGATGCTATTGAAACTAGAAAGAAAGAATTAAAAGAATTAGTTGAAGAATCTAAAGAGCTATATGCTAAAACTAGAGAAGAAAGAATTAAGAAAGAAGAATTATTAAATGAATATACTGAAAAATTATATTCATCAAGAGAAATAACTCAGTATATGGAAGAATTTAATAAATATCTAGATTACTTAAAAGATGAAATATTAGGAAATAAGATTCTAGAAGATAAATATACTTCTGATGTAATCATGTACAATGATGAAATAAGAACTTTAGAGCTTAATATTAAAACAATTAATGGTAAGATCTTAGATGAAGAAAATTGCTTAGAAGTAGTAGAAAGTAAAATGGAAGCTCTTGAAGATAACTGCTTAGATAGAATCGATGATGAATTATCTTATCTATATAATGCTAGTAGATTAGAAAGCTTAACTAATGAACAACAATACTTCTATGTAAATGTAGATACAATTAAAACTGAAATCGCTAATATATGGAATAAGGGTAATAATTCTGATTCATATGAAAGCTCTTATACTTCTTACTTAGAAGAAAAAGAAGAAGAGGAAAAGCCAGAGGAAGAAGAAGTAGAAGAAACTACTACTGAACCTGTAAAAGAAGATAACGATTCAATGTATGAAGAAGTAAACTATGAAGAACCAGTAAGAGATACATTTGATGATGAAGAAATTGCTGATTCAATAGACGACTTAATTGCTGAATCTGATGATGATGATGATGATGACTCAGAATTTGGTTCAGACGTTGAAGTATACGAAACATTAGAATAGAGAAATCTATTCTTTTTTTATGCATAAAAAAATAGCCGTTAGGCTATTTTAAAAATAATATTACAAGAAGTCCAGCTATTAAACAATAAATTGAAAAATACCATATTTTTCCTTCTTTAACAAGCTTTCTAAACCACTTAATTACTAATAAAGTAAATACAAATGCAGCAAGTGTAGCAACTCCATAGTAAAGCCACAACTGACCACTAATAGATCCTTCAAATAAATCTTTTAACTCTAACGCAGTGGCGGCAAGACTCATTGGAATATAAAGTATAAATGAGAACTTAAATGCAGTATCTCTAGATAAATCACTAACCATACCACCAACAATAGTTGAACCACTTCTACTTATTCCTGGAAGAAGTCCTAGTATTTGAAATGTTCCAATCTTTAAAGCATCTATTGGTCTAATATCTTTATCTGTTTTCTTTCCATCAAATTTTCTAATCCAAAATAGTAGGGCAGCAGTAACTATAAGTGAAATACCAACTATCTTTACATTACTTTCTATCTTATCTAGTAAGTCTAACTTCTTAACTATAACTCCTACTAAACCTGCTGGAATACAAGCTATAACAAGAAGCCAACAATATCTGAATTCTAATAGATTAGTTTTCTTTGATATGTAAGAAAAGAAACCTTTAATAAGCTTAAGTATCTCTTTTCTAAAAACAATTATAACTGCTATTAAGCTACCAGCATTAGTTAGTATTGCAAGTGTATCATAATTAATATTGGCATTTATAATTTTAGAAAATATTAGTAAATGTCCACTTGAACTTATTGGAAGAGCCTCAGTAATACCTTGTACTATTCCAAGAAAAATATATTTTAAAAATTCTATCATTTTATCACCTATTTAATTATATAATAAAAAGCACTTAAAAGAAATAAAATATTTTAGGTGAATAAAAGTGCTTAGAATAATAGCTTTTCTATTAGGAGTATATTTATTATCCATAGGAGTACTATTTACTATAGTATATTTAAATCTATTAACAATGGGTTACTCTATAAAAGAATATATATTGTTCATAATTACAAGATATGAAGTCTTAACAAGCCTTATAGGTATACTATTAATAACACTAGCAATGAAAAAAGGTATAAAAAGAAAAAGAAAGTGAATAATATAAATGAGGAGGAAAAATGAAAAAAGTACTATTATTAATGCTATTAACTCTTTTTATAGTAGGATGCTCTATTAAAAATACACCAAGAACAAAAGTGGATGAACTATTTAAAAAATATCAAAACTTAGATGAAGATGTTCTATCTGATTTAGAATTAACTTCAGAAAGTTCAATGTTTACTGAAGAACAAAAACCTGCATATATAAGTGCTATTAGAAGACAATATACTGATATGACTTATGAAATAACTGATGAAAAAATAGATGGTGATGTAGCAGTAGTAACAGTTAACTTAGAAGTATATGACTTATATAAAGCACAAAAAGAAGCAGAAGATTATTTAAATAGAAATGCATTAGAATTTACTAATGATAATATATTTGATAATAATAAATTTCTTAATTTTAAAATAGATAAAATGTCTAAAATAGATGAAAGAGTAAACTATACTATAGTAATAGACTTAACAAAAAAAGATGGAAAATGGCAAGTAGAAAAATTCAGTAGTGATACACTTAAAAAGATACATGGTACTTACAATTATGAGAACGATTAGTTCTCATTTTTTTGACGTAAAATAGTAGGAAAACGATTAAATACGTGATATAATTATTATATGCTCAGGATATTATAGTAAGGAGGAAGAAACATGCTAAAAAACAAAAAGAAATTAGTACTTATAATAGTAATAGTATTAGCAGTTTCTCTAACTCTAATACTATCTTATTTTCCTTTTACATTTTCTGAAAAAATAACAGACTCAGGATGGGACGGAGTAGTAGCTACATCTTTCTCTGGTGGAAATGGAGAAGAAGACAATCCATATGTAATAAGTTCTGCAGGAGAACTTGCTTATTTAAAAGAATTATTAGAAGGCGAAGATGCTCCTTTATACATAGATAAAAACTACATAATTACATCTAGTTTTAACTATGGAGGATACGATTTAACTATCAACAATGCAGAAGCTTTTAAAGGTAGTATTGATGGACAAGGATCAACAATAAGTAACTTTAGAGTAGATAAGCACATATTTAATAGTATAGAAAATTCTAGTTTTAAAAATATAAATTTCAAAAAAGCAAAATATGTATTAACTACTGGATCAGGAGCATTCTTATCAAATGAATCTAAAGAAAGTACTTTAGAAAACATTGTTGTAAATGTAAATGTAGTAAATGATTCTTCTTTTGGTGGATTAATTTATAAAGATGAAAAATCTACCTTAGAGAATATAGTATTATATGAAAACATTGAATCATCAACAAATGATTATTCTGTATTAATATATGAAGCAACTGAAACAACAATTAAAGATGTACTTGTAAAAAGAGATACCTACGATTTAATAAAAGTAGACAATGCATCTTTAGAAAATGTTTCTTACTTTAAAATAGTAGGAGATAAAATATCTCTAGAAGATGCTGACTCAATCAATGAATACAAAAATGAGGATTATAAAATAGTAGTAAGTGGAGAGAATTTTCTTATTAAATCAACTGCTCCAGTAAGAGCACTTAGAAGTGCTCCTAGATTTACTTCATTAGTATTTGAAGAACATGATACTGAAGTAACTAGTGATACTGTTTATATAAATGATCTTGAAGCAGACTATAACTACTATATGGGACTAAACTATGCTTCAAGTACTAATGGAACTCTTCCAACACTTGATAATAAACATGTATATGGAGATAATAACTTAGTAAAAGTAATGATAAGTTACTCATCAGTAGGAGATAACTTAACAGGACATATTGGATACGATAGTAATGAAAGACAAACCAAAATGGTTTACTATAAATACTTACCAGTAGTAAATGGAAAAGTAGATATAACACTTATTGATAATCCGTTTACATATAGACCAAATAATAAAGGATTTAACGGATGGATAAGTGATACAACAGGTGTAACATTATCACTAGATAGAACACTTTATGAAAGACACGCCACTGTTGATGCAACTAGTAATGGAGAGGGTGGATACAACGATATAGCACTATCTTTCCATGCTTCATGGGTAGAAGCTAAAATAGCAAATGTTACTTCTTCTGGATGGGCAAGCGTATTTAGTGAATTTGATAGCCCTGGATTAGTTGAAATAGAAACAAGTAGATATGTATGTGATCCATATGATATGAGTGGATATTACCATAGATACACTGCAGGATTCTATGAAAGATATACAGGATATGATAGTAATGGTAACTATGTAAATAACCAAAGATGTTGGAGTTCTTCATGTACTTACTATACAGAAATAAATGGTGAATACTATGATGAAAATCAAACTTACTACTACTGGACAGGTAATTCTTTTGCGCAGGTTAATCCAAATAGTTTAAATATTAACTGTTATACTGAGATGATAATTTCTCCTGATCAAGACATGGCAGGATATTATGTAAACAGAACATTCAGTAGAGGAGCATCTTACACTGGATACTATAACTTGTCAGGTAACATGGTAAGCGGAACATGTAACTCAAGCTCTTGTACATACTACGAATTTTTACAAAGCTTTGATGAAAATGGAGACTCTTATGAAATTGAAGATGGTAAAACATATTACTATTTAGCAACAAGAGATACTAATATTGCATATTTAGCAGGAAACGTAAGTGGAACATGGGGAAGTTCCTATACTAAACCATTTACTTTCACAGGACTACTAAACGGAACTAGAAGTAGCTATACATGGAATGTAAATAACACTAACGTAAATATATATAACGATACAACTATAGAAAACATGATAATAAACTCTAACAAAGCATATTCAAATGCTGACCCATCACTTTCTTCAACAACTTCTGGTGGATGGTATGGAACCACAACGTATTATGCTAATGTAGTAGCTAATTATCATAACTTAAAAATAGGAAGAGGACTAAGAAGAAGTGGGAGTAATACTAACTTCGATTCTTTCGTAGGAGGAAATGAATCTACTGGATCTTCTTCTTCAAATACAAAATATAATTTAATAATAGAATCAGGATATTATAGTAGTACATCTATTACAGAAGCACCGGCTAGACAAAGCTCTGATACATTATATATTCAAGCTAATGCTGTTTATGGAAATGATTATGATAGAGTAAAAAATAATAATGATAACTTGGTAGTAAGTAACTGCGCTGCAGGATCTTGGGCAGGTAAAATCTATTCTTCAAGAGAAAGTGCAGTATCACTAACAGTAAAAAGTGGATCGTTTGGTCAAGGGAAATATGACATGTATGCAGGAATATATGTTGGAGGACTAAGTTCAGGTTCTTGGAATGCTGCGAGAAGTGCTAAAATTGAAGGTGGATACATTTATAACTTAATCGGTGGACCACTTACTGCATCTAATAGAAGTACTAAGAACGATACATATATTTACCAAACAGGTGGTAAGATAGATGTAATAGTAGCTGGAGCAGGAAGAAGTGCCACTTATGGTAACAGAATTGTTTCACTAACAGGTGGACAAGTTAACTACAGCGTATTTGGTGGATCTAATGGATCAGGTACAGACGCTACTGATGGAGATGGAACACTTAACGGAACAAGTTACATATATGTTGGTGGAAAATCAACAGTTGGAGATAATACACTTGTTAACAATAGTAACACTCTTTGGGGAGCAGAAGCTGGAAGTGTATTTGGAATAGGAAACGGTAAAAGCGGATCCTCAGGTATAGGATCTAATGACTCATCTAATATAATAGTAGATGGAGAAGCCTTAGTAAGACGTAATGTCTATGGTGGAGGAAACTATGGAGCTACTGGACTATCTGGTTCAGTATCAAATACAACAACAAACATTAAAGTAATAGGCGGAACTGTCCATGGAGACGTTTATGGTGGAGGAAACCAAAACGGAGCAGGTGACTCTTCAACATCAGCTACAATTAATCTAACACTAGCTGGTGGAACAGTAGACGGAAACATGTATGGTGGATCAAATATATCTGGAACTATATATGGAGCTGTAAACCTTAATGCAAATAGTGGAACAGTAGATAAAAACATCTATGGTGGAGGAAAAGGTAATAACACATACGTTAGAACAAATGTAAATGTAACAGTAGCAGGCGCTACTATTAATGGAAATGTCTATGGAGGAAGTGCTTTTGGTACTATAAATTCAACCTCATCTTCCGGTTCATCTTATGGTAATACAACAGTTACAGTAAATTCTGGAACTATAAGAGGAAGTGTATTCGGAGGAGGACAAGGAAGTAACACTTACACACCTCATGTTCAAGGAACGATTACAACGACTATTAATGGTGGAAGTATAACAAGCGTTTATGGAGGACATGACCAGGCAGGAAATCACGCTAATACTAACCACGTAAACTTAAATGGCGGAACAATTGAAAATGCATTTGGTGGAGGAAATAAATCAAGTGTAACAACAACTAATGTACATTTAAATGGAGCCGATGTTAACTATATTTATGGAGGTTCTAATGAACAAGGATCTGTTTCAACAGCAAATGTACTAATAGAAAATGGTGAAGTAAGCTACGTTTATGGTGGTAACAACATAGGAGGAAGCTGCAGTACTGCAAACGTAACTGTAGATGGAGATGCAACTATTCAAACAGCAGTATTTGGTGGAGGAAACAAAGTAAATGTTGGAACATCTAATGTTAGCTTAGAAAGTGTTGGCACTGCAATACCTAATGTATTTGGTGGAGGAAACGAAGCCAGTGTAACAACAGCAATAATAAATTCATCTGGAGCAAGTATAACAAACCTATATGGTGGATCAAATACAACTGGAACTGTTAATAACTCAACTATTAATCAAAATAACGGAAGCGTAACTAACATGTATGGTGGTAATAACCATGGTGGTACTACAAATAATGTCACAATAAATTATAATTCAGGAACATCAACAAATGTATTTGGTGGAGGAAACGAGGCAACAAGTAGCGTTGCCACTATAAACTTAATAAACGGAAACATAACAAATGTATTTGGTGGAGGAAATCAAGCAGGTCTTACAAATACTACTATAAATGTTGGAAACAATACAAACACAAATAATCTAAATATAACAAATGTATATGGGGGATCAAATGAAAATGGTGTAGTAACAAATCCTACTATCATAATAAATAAAGGAACAATTGCTAACGTGTATGGTGGTAATAACCTAGGAGGAACAACATCAGCATCAAATATAACAATGAATAACGGTACTATAACTGGAACTCTATATGGTGGAGGAAACAGAGCGGTAGTAACAGGAAATGTAAACGTTACGCTAAATGCTGGTAATATCGGAACTGTATTTGGAGCAGGAAACTTAGCAAATGTAAATCAAAATGTTTCATTAAACTGTAAAAACATATCAGTTACTAACTCTATATATGGAGGAGGTAATGAAGCAGAAGTACTTGGAAATACTACAGTTAATCTATCCGGAACAAGCGCATCTAGTGTATATGCTGGAGGTAATGGTAGAACAGCAGTAGTAAGAGGAAACACAACAATAAATGTAGGAAAAAATACTACTGTAGGAAGCACTTCTAGTACAGGAGTAGCAGGAAGCGTATTTGGTTCAGGTAACCAAGCAGCAACAGGTGCTTATGAAACAAACAACTCTAAATCAATTGTAAACATACTCGGTGGAAGTATCTATGGTAATGTATATGGAGGAGCTAATACATCAGTAGTATATGGACAAGCTGAAATAAAAATAGGTAAAAATGCTGTAAACGACAGCACTATATTAAATAATGTTGATTACTCTAATATATATATAAGAGGAACAGTATTTGGTGGAGGAGAAACCAACGAAGCAGGATCAGAAACATTCAACTATGACTCTATATCAGTAACAGATGGTATAAGAATGACAATAGATGCAAGCGATTATAATAGCTTCATAATTGAAGGATCTATATTCGGTTCAGGTAATGCCTCAAACACACCAGCAGATAAAGAAAGTACTGTAACTATAAGAAACTACGGAACACTAGAAAATCCAGAGTTTAACTTATCAATACAAAGAGTAAAAAAACTAATAATAAATAATTCAGTAATAGAATTATCTGGTGTAAGAGACTCAACCGATGACTACCATCCAACAGACTTATTTAGTTTAAACAGAATTAAGAGTATGGAAATTAGAAATAATACAGTATTATTCCTAAGAAGAGGTACTAACTATCTAGAAGAAGTTAAATCACTAGATAACAATGGAAATAAAGCAACAGTAAATATTAACAACGGTGTAGTTACTAAAAATACTGATAATAGAATATATATTCAAGAAGGAAAACATATAAATGTAGCTCACGATGGATCTGCAACAGACTATGCTAACGTTTATGGAATGAGTTTCTTTGGAATGTATACAATATCCGCAACAGGAAGAATAAACATGAAAATGTTTGATCCAGAAATAACTAATGGAACAACTGCTTCATGGGCAGATATACCAACAGCTGGTTCTTATGTTCTAGCTAAACATGAAACTAATCATAATACAAAGGTAGATGGATTCTATTCAAACTTCTTTGATGAAGAAAACATGGTATATAATGTAGACTACATTGAACCAACACCAGCAGCATCAACTTATTACTACTGGATGGTTGGAGAAAATGTAATAGAATATACTGTTAACCTAGTAGCATCTAAGTACTCAACATTAGGTACCGTTGAATTGTCTCTAAGAGGACTTGATAAACCTAATACTTCTTTCCAATTACTAGGATTTGACTATAGTGCTCTAGCTGATAATGTAACCCTTATAGACAAGAGTCAAATAAGAGGTATAGCTTCATCAACAGATATAGCAAATAGTACATTTGGTCTTAGTATGACATCAAGTAATAAAGGATGGTTAAACTGGGGTTCTACTTCATTTTATAGTAATGAACAAACCCCATATGGTGGAACTACTTACTATATTGGTGATAACTCTAATGAAGCACCATCACTACTATTCTACTTAAACCACTTCAAAAACCTAACTGAAACAAGAGACATGGGAACAGTTGCTATACAACTAATGGCTATAACAAAGATAGACGATATCAACAGCCAACTTCAAAGAATAGTAATAACTGTTAACTTATCAACAGCAATATATACAACAAGTGAATATGAAGGTACTATGACACCTGGTAAAAAATATGAGTTATTCACATCAACTACTACTAAAATAACAGATGACTCATCATTATCAGCATATTATTCACTATATAGTCATGGAAACAACCTTTACAGAACTGGTTATAAACATGTACTTACTAGTAACTATGCACTTCCAACTGGAACAAAATTAACGCTAATAGACTTATCATTAACAACACCAAGATATTATTACTATGAGGTAACTTCTTCAGATGAAGCTGCGTTCCAGCAGGAATTAAGTAGATATAATGAAGTAAGTTATCCACTATCGAAATTTAAACTAATGGACACTGTAAGTAATAATAATTATAGTGATAGTACAATGAATAGCTTATACTATAATGGAGAAGACACACTAGAAGAATTTATAGTGCAGATAGACTTCGCCAATGCAAATATAAATAGTAATGTATATGACAGATACTTATATCCAGAATTACAAGACTCAAGTGGTAACCTAATAATAGGTGCTCTAGCTATTCAAAGAGATAACTTGAAGTTTAGCTTATATAATGATGCAGCATCTTTAATTGAAGTAAATGCATCAGTAGATAATAATACTTTCTATAATGGAAGTAAAGCTCCAATATATGTAGAATCTTCATTACTTACTGAAGAAGAATCTTCAGATATAATATATGATACTAAATATTATGAAGATTACATGGGACTAGTTATTTACTTAACACATGAGGTAAATAATGGATCAAGTACATCTATAGAAAAGGTAAGTGGTAACATTCTTCTTGGTACATACTTTACTATTAATGGAGTAAACTACTATCCAGACGCTACTGGTGAAACAAGACTTAAATATGCTGATAGAATAGGTAACATATCATCACAAATATCATTTAACCTAGAAGGAGCTAATATCCCAACAGGAAACTATACATTAAATATAGCAATGTTTGGATCTAGTGATGGTATGCACTATCCATCAGATACATCTAAGATATCTGCAGTAAAAGAAATACCTATAAGAATAGTTCAAAGTAACTATGGTTTAAAAGCAGCAATAGATGATACATCAATGATTATTGTAAATACTACTGATGAAGAAGCTAGATATTTAACTGGTAAAGTTAATTATTCTTCCTATTTAGCAGATCCTAATATAAGAGTAAGGTTATATAGAAGAAACTATGAAACTACATATAGTACTGACTATGAATTAGTAGATTTAAAAGATTATATTCAAGATAATTTAACACTATCTAATATAGAAAACTGTTATATTCTATTTAGAACTCCAACAGAAGAGAAAAACTTCTTACTAACACTTAAAGAAGAAAGACTACTAACAGGTACTTATAGAATGGATTTTGAACTATATGACGCTAATTCGTTTATAGGAAAACATGAACTATACTTTGTAATAAAAGATAAATATTATGAGTAATCATAATATTTATTTTTTTAAAAATAATGTTGCAATTTGACGAGCACTGCTTTATAATAAATATGTATGGTAGGAGTGTATATCATATGTACAAATTGTGTGGTGGTTTTGAATGGCTAGAGAGGTAATTGTTAAAGCAGAAGACGTAAAAAAACGTTCTGTACTATCTAGAATTATTAAGATCACATTACTAATAATATTGCTTCTATTATGCGCATTATACTTTACCTTAGGTTTGGTATATAGGGAAGGTGCTTTCACAGTAACACTGGGAGAAGGACAAGATGAATCTAGTGGACTTGTAGTATTTGATGATATTACTAGTGCTAGAGGGCAAAGAAGACTTGATGCTATCCCAGTAAATGATATGGATAATATTTCATATAAGTGGCTTCCAGACAATATTGACAAAGAAGCGGATGGATCACATAACGGAGACAACTACTTAGCTTACAGCTTCTATGTAGAAAACCAAGGTGATAAAACATACAACTATTTCTACGAATTAGTAGTAGATAGTGTAGTAAAAGAAGTAGATGACGCTATTAGAGTAAGAATCTATGAAAATGGAGTAGACACTACATATGCTAAGATAGCAGCCGATGGTAAACCTGAGCCTCTGACTGAAGCGTTCAAACTTGACCTAAAAAGGCCAATAAAAGGACAATCAGTAGTGGTCAAGAAGAGAGAAAACTTTTCACCAAAAGATACTGATAGATATACAGTAGTAATTTGGATAGAAGGTGACGACCCAGAGTGCTTAGATAATCTCATAGGTGGTGCTATAAAAATGCATATGATAATAACAGAAGAACCAAACGAGTAGTTAGGAGAGAAAAAGAATGAAAAATAAAAGAAACAAAAGAGGCTTTCGTTCATTAGTATTATTGTTATTCTTAACAATAATTATGTTCGGAACATCAACTTATGCATGGTTTACAGCTAACAGAGTTGTAACAATCAACTCATTAGATGTACACGTTGAAGCAAGCAATGGTATCCAGGTATCAACAGACGGTGCTAGCTGGAAATCTGTAATTACTAATGCTGATATTAGAACAGGATATGTAGGAAATGCTAACCAAGTTCCTGCAACAATAACAGCTGTATCAACAGACGGAAGACCAAACTCATCAGGAAGACTTAATATGTATTCTTCAATCGTTGGTAATGATGCTGTTACAGGTGATTATAATATTAAAACTATTCTTGAAACAGATACTGCAGGTACTGATGGAAAGTATATTGCATTTGACTTATTCGTAAGAGTAGATCAAACTCAAACTATTTATTTCACACCAGATACTGACGTAACTAAAATAGGTGCTGAAGATAGAGGACTAAAAAATGCAGCTAGAGTTGCATTTGTAAACTTAGGACGTGGAACATCTTCTACAGCAGCAGCTGACTTAATAGCATTAAATGCTGGAACAAGTTCAAGTGTTATTTTATGGGAACCAAATGCTGACTCTCATACACCATCTGTTGTAACTACAGTAGCACCAGATATGGGTATTACATTAACTGAGACTGGAGCAGGTACTGGACTTTATGCACCAGTAGCTTATAGAGGTATATCTGCCGCTATATCTGATCCAGAAAACTTAAAAGGAATAGTTAACGGAACAATAACTGAAAAATCCGGAACAGTTTATACAACAGCTGTTACACCTACTATAAGAACTAATGAAGGTAGAACAGGATATACTGAATTTACTGAATTAGCATCAGGTGTTACAAAATACAGAGTTTATATGTGGCTAGAAGGACAAGATGTTGACTGTGAAAACGGAGCAACAGGTTCTGATATTTCATTCAAAATTCAATTAAGCACAACTAACGAACTTTAATATAAATATATAAGAAGCGATTCATAAAAATCGCTTCTTTTTCTTTTCAATGCATTCAAAATATGATAAAATTAAAGAGTAAATAATAGATAGGAAAGTGGTAATATGAGCAAAGAAGAACTAGAAAAATTAGACAATAAAGAACTAATAGACATTTATAAAACTCTTCTTGAACACAAAGAATATATAGATAGTGAAATGGAAAAACTAGAAGAAGTAAAAGAGGAAAAAGATGAAAGAACAACTGGAAAATCACTATAAAGAATTAAAAGAAGTTCTTGATGTATTACCTACTAAAACTAAGAATAATAGGCAAAAGAAGAAAGACTATCTAAAAGAAGAAGAACAAGAAAATAACAAAAATATATATATGGTTTTAGATGAAATAAAAAGAAGAATAAATCCACTTATAAATCTTGAACCAAATCCACAAATAAATGAAATGATTAATAAATTAAATGCATACTATAGTGACACTGATACAAGTGTGTACTCAAGTGCCTACGAAAAGATGCATTTAGACTTTTATTTGTATAATATAAAAGAGTCATCTAAAGATAACTTATCAGACGTTAATAAGTACCTAAGAAAAGTAATAGACTCATTTAAAAAGGCTAATCTAATAATAGAAAAAGATGACTTTGACTTTAGCACTTATGCATCAGATTATATGGGCCTTCTAATAGGAGGAGCCAGCGACGAACAGCTAAAAGAGAAGTTCGATGAAGTATACTGGAAGTTCCCAGAACTAATAAAAACTATAATAATTAATATACAAAGTATTTACATAAGAAGTGAAAAGAAGTTAAACAAATTCTTTGAAGATTATGCTAAACATCTAGATAAAACTTTACCTAAAGAAGAGGTAAGAAAGAACATAATTGAATATAACAAAAACCTCAAAAAACAAATGCATACAGACAAATGGATCATATTTGATAACTTTAAAACAGGTAAATGGTCAGTTAATACTTTTTCTAAAGCAGTAATAGACAGTAAAATTAACAAGTATTTTACAGAAGACAGCTATAACTTTGAAACTTTAATTAATTTATCTAAAATATTATTTGAATACTATTTAATAATAAAATATGATTACTTATTAAAAGACATGAAAGAAAAATTATCAAAGAAAGATGAATACAAAGATTCAATGTCTAAAGCACTTGACGAAATTGCTAAATTAGAAAAGACTCTAGTAAATCTAAATAAGGCAAACAACAAAGAAAGTAAGTTTAAATTATTTAAAAAGAATAATGATGAAAAATGGTTATTTAACTATAACAATGCACTTAAAGAATTAATTGAAAAATATGATAATCTAGACAATGAAAGATTTAATGATGTTGTTTATAGAACTCTTTTATCAGATAGTAGCATACTAGATGTACTAAGATTAATATCAAGTAACTATTTGTACTTTGTATCTACTTACATAAAGAACAAAACGTCAGACTTAGAAACTATTAACAAAGAGTTTGAAGAGCTAAGAGAAGATATAAACTACAAAGAATTTACTATGATAAACAGCATAGCTCTTCTAGATGACAAACCTATGAAAGAAGTAATATCTAGTAGATATAAACTAGAAGGTATAAACATTCCTGAAGAGAGTTTAGAAGAGAATACTATCACTAGTACAATGAATGATATAAATGAATTAATTAGATATGAAAATATTAAAACATCCACTCTTAATTTAGACGACATAGAACTATACCTAGAAATGGATAAAATAACTGATAGAAAGTAGCATAATTCCTTGCTATTTTCTTTTTTTCTGTGATATAATTATAGGGTAAAATAAGGAGTGAAAATAAATGAAACTACTAAAGAAAATCTTTGTAAATATTATAATAGCTGTGTGGTTTGCAATAGCCTTTTTTAGTACTATATGTTTACTATCATATAACGATTTTGGAACAACAGTATTAGGCAAAAATACACTATTAATAATAGACAATGACGAACTAGAACCTAGATATAAAGAAGGAGATTTACTTGTTGTAAAAAGAGCTTCAGATAGCAAAATTAACGTTGAAGATGAAGTATTTTACTTTAACAGTGCTATGAATACTAAAACACTAGTATTTCTTGGTAAAGTACAAAACAAGCAAAATGTTGGAAAAAGTGATGTAACATACACAATCGATAATGAAAAAGTATCAAGTGAATATGTAATAGGTGATGTAAGTAATGTTAAAACTTATAATAAACTTGGAACAGTACTTGGAGCCTTAACAAGTAAATGGGGATTCTTATTCTTCATACTATTCCCAATGTTATTTGCAATAATTTATGAAGTAATGATGATAATTGAACAAAGTAAAAAAGAAGAAAAATAAATATGAAAAGAAGATTCATAATATGTGGATTATTTGTATTCTTACTTTCAATGCTAACACTTATTGATACATATGGTCTATTTGAAACTAATGGAGAAGGAACATCAAATTTAGAAGTAGGATCATGGCAAATACTTCTAAATGGAACTGATGTGACCGTAGATGAAGAGTTATCTATAGATGACTTTGAATATGTAACTGACTCACACACAGAAGAAGGAGTATTAGCTCCTGGTGGAGTAGCTGAGTTAGAACTATTAATAGACTACTCAAATGTAAGCACTGCACTTACTTACGAAATAAGCTTTGATTTAAGTGCTCTAGCTGATTTTCCAAATATAGTATTAAAAGTATATAATGACAAAACAAATGAAGAAATTACAGGGGAAACAATAACTGGACAGTGTCTTCTAAATGTAAGTGATAAGACTGAAAGGTTAAGAATGGAACTAGAGTGGCAAAACGATGAAGATTACGATGAAAATGACATTAACGTTCTAGAAAAAAATGTATCTTTATCAGTTCATCTACACTTTAGTCAATTAATGGAAGAATGAAAGGATAAAAAGTGGTAAGGATGAGTTACTTTAAAAAAGCATTAAAAATTCTTATTAGCGTATTCACAACTGTGCTTCTAGTGCTTTTAGCCCTAGTGGTTTATGGTAAGGCATCAACTATATTTGGCAAGAATGCTTATCCTACATACTTTGGCTATACATTTTTCTCAATAGCAAGTGGTTCTATGGAACCAGCTCTTTATGTAAATGATGTAATACTAGTAAAAATAACAAATGACGTAAAAAAAGACGATGTAATAACTTATGCAAAAGATAAAGAAATAATAACCCACAGGGTTATAAGCATAACTGGAGATACGCTTACTGTAAAAGGTGATAATAATAACATAATGGATGATCCAATTAAAAAAGATCAAATAATTGGTAAAGTAACAAAAGTATTTCCAAAATTAAGTGTCTGGCAAAAAGTTGTAACAGAACCTAAAATCCTAATTGCAATATTTGTGACATTCTTATTATTTGATTTTGCTCTATCTTACAAGGGAAAAGAAGATGATAAAGAAGCAGTAAAGATTAATAAAAATGTGGTTAAAGATATTAAAGAAAAAATATTGCTATTCTTTAAAAAGATAAAAGATAAACTATTAGACATCACAAATAGTGTCAAAGACAAAATAAAACCTAAAAAGAAAGAAACTCCTCCATCAAAAGAAGAGGAAGAAAAAAAGGAAAAACTAATAGAAAAAGAAATAAGTGAAATAGCTCTTGATCTTCCAAAAGAAGAAGTTGAAGTATTAGATTTACCAGTAAAGGTAAAAGAAGTAAAAGAAGAAAAAATAAATGAGCAAAAAGAAAACTTATTAGAAGCGACAACAATACTAGATTTTGATGAACTAAGAAAGCACTTAGAAGAAGAAAAAAGAAAGAATAAAGATCCATTTGGATACACTATTAGACTAGATTTAAATGAAATTAATAAAAAGATAAAAAATAAAGTAAAGTAAGAAGGTGAGTAAAATGAAAGAAATGATTAAACGCTTTGACATAAAAGAATTTAAAAAGTACTTTTTCGTTTCTGTAATTTTAATACTCACAATAGTAGGACTATCTAAAGTAAAGTACACTCAGTCTAAATATGAAACAGAAAAAGATACTAACATAACACCAAACTTTGCATTCTTTATAGCTGATGTACAAAGCCAAAGTCAAACACTTACTCTAGACAATATAGTGCCTTCAAATGAACCATATCTTTATACATTTACAGTATCAAACTTTAAAGATGGTAAAAAGTCAGGTGTAGATTTAGAATATGAAATTGAAATAATAGCAACAACTAATCTACCATTAAATATAAAGCTTTATAAGAATCCAAACTTTTCTAGTGAAAGTAATGTAACAACTACAGTAACACAAAATGAAGACGATGTATATTTTAAACACTTAAAATACACAAGTGAGAATTTATTGAGCTATAATACACCAGTAACAGATACATACACTTTATGGGTAGAATTCCCCATATCATATAAAAGTGAATTTGCTTCTTTAAATGGCGTTATAGAATTAATAGATGTAGAAGTAAAAGCTAGGCAGGTAGTTGAGCCATGAAAAAGAAGAAGTTAACAAAGATATTTCTATTTATATTACTATTTGCAGTAGCGGCTTACAGTGTACCAGCAGCAGCCAAGTACATTACTGATAGAATTACTAGTAATTATCTAAAAACTAAGAGTTTTTACTTTACTAGTGATTTATTAAGTGAAAGAGGAGTATCTTATCAAATAGGAACATGGTCAGGAGTAGGCCCTTTTAATGTATCATTTAATCTATACTCTAAAAACAATGAGTTATTATTTAGTGATAGCGACATAGCCTATACAGTATCATTTACTTGTCCTTCTGATGTAATATGCTCTGCTAATAAAACAAGTGGAACACTTTATAAAGCTGATGTTAATCATGAAGATAACATAATAATAAGTGTATCCCCTCAAAGAGTATATGTGGCAGATGAAACTCTTCCAATAAGCGTAACTGTAAACAGTACATCACCTTATGAAAAAGAACTTAAAGCTGTGTTTAACTATAAAGTTGCAAGAGAAGGAGTATCTTATTCAATAGATGATGAAACAGGAAGAGCTTATTTATTCTTAAAAGTAGTAAATGACATAGACTACTGCACAGTAGTAGAAGCATTTACAGGGCACCAAGTAGGAGATAACATATCAGATAGTGAATACAGAACATTATCTGAAACAAATAAAAATAAGTGTATAAGTAAAATACTAAATGTATCTTTTGATCCTCAAGATGTACTACTTGACTCAACATCGGATGTACTAAAGAATGCTACTTATACAACAACTACTATAAATCAAATAAGTTATATTAATAGCTTTTCTTATAAACTAGCACCTTCAAGTGCATTTCAAATTAAGTTTTATAAAACAAACATGACGGCTAATAACTCAAGTAATAATTTAGATAACAATTCAATAGTAAGAGTGAATGTAAGTAACTAGAAAGGAGTAATCATGGAATACAACATTATAGAAAAATATATGAAATTCTTAAAAAAAGAATTTACTAACTTTTTTAAAATAGTCTTAAGAGATGATTACTCTAAACAAACAGTAGATTCATTTATAGATAAGTATATATTAGTTAGATATTATGATGAAACTGATTATCCAGAAGAAAAAGACTTAATATCGCGTATTAACAATGAATTCATCGAACTATATAAAGGCTTATTAAATGAAGAAAATGATAACTTATTAAGAAACATAGTAGCCTTATTTGGATACCTAATGTGTTTTGATGACACAGATGTATTTACTGAAGAAGTTGAATTAATAAACACATTAATGGCAGAAGAAAGTATTAAGGTTAAGAGAGATGAATCAATGAAGAAAGAATTGATTCAGTGGGTAAAGAACTTAAAAAAACAAAAAGATTCATTTAATTCAAGTGTGGTAAGCAAAGACTTTAATCTAATAGAAAAAAGAATATGTACATCAACATTTAAACTAGAACTAGAGCATCACGTTAAAGTATCAAATTTATATAGTGAATACGCTATCAATAAAGTATATACATCTGGAAAAGTAAATGAAGATAAAGCATTCGTTACATATGTACTTGCATCATTCGAAGCACTAGAAAATGCAAGAAATGTAGACTTTGCTAAACACTATGTTGTATCTTTCCCATCAACTCTATTTGAAAAAGGAAAAAAGATTCAAAGACTATTTAATATATTAGATAATATATTAGCTAAAAAGACAATATCTATAATGATAAACTATGAGGATTATTTAAAGAATAAACTACTTATAAACAATTATATAAAAGAAGGATATTCTTTTGGAGTAACTCTTGATAGTACTTTTGACTATGATTTAAATGGATTAATTATATTTGATTATGTATTTATTAATTCAAATAGTGAATTTTATGATATGATAATAAGTGATAAAGATAAAATAAAAACTAGACTAATAGTATTATAGGAGGAAAAATATGGACACATTCTTAAAATTCTTATATGAATTCTTATCTCAATTCTTTAATGGATTAAAGACAATATTACTAGGTATTTTTAATGGATTTAAATCAATGTTGTCTTTTAATCAATACATAAAGATAATTAATAGATATAAAGGTAACTTTGGAATGCCACAGTGGCTTTTAGTAGGACTTGCAGTATTCATTTTAATAGTACTACTAGGTTTAATAGCGCTATTAATATTCTTCCTAATAAGAAAATATATTAGATTTAGAAAAACTATAGTAGAGCAAGAAGACTTGCTAGAAGAAGTAGCAACTTTAAACAATGAAGTAGCAAAACTAATAAAAGAAAAAGAAACAATACTTGCTATGAAAGTATCTAAGCTAGGACTTAAACCTGATGAAAGCGATGTAGAAGAAAATGGTGGCTCTAATGAACCAGTAGATACTAACACTGAAATAAGATTCCCTAAATTAAATGAAGTTGATGAACAATATAAAGATTATAAAGTGGCAAACTATGGAAATACATTTGAACTTCCAGAATTTGTAGAAACATTTAGAAACTTTGCAGCAAGTAAATTAAGACTTTATTACTCAACAGATATGATAAGATTATTCGTATCAGCTCTAGCAAGTACTAAGCTTGTAATCTTACAAGGTATATCTGGTACAGGTAAAACATCACTTGCTTATGCTTGGGGAAAATTCTTAAAACACGATTCATGTATCGCATCTGTTCAGCCATCTTGGCGTGATAGAACAGAATTATTTGGATACTTCAACGAATTCACTAAAAAGTTCAATGAAACAGACGTATTAAAAGAAATATATATAGCAGGATATACTGATGATATATATACAGTAATACTAGATGAAATGAACATCTCACGTGTTGAGTATTATTTTGCAGAAATGTTATCTATACTAGAAATGCCTAACACTGATGAGTGGATAGTAGAAATGGTACCAAGTGGATGGCCTAAAGACCCAATCCATTTAATTGGTGGTAAACTTAAAATAGCTCCAAACGTTTGGTACATAGGAACAATCAACAACGATGACTCAACATACATGGTAACAGATAAGGTATACGACCGTGCTATGCCAATAGATATAAATGATAAAGGTAAATTATTTGATCCTATTGACACACCAGCACAAGATATAAACTTCTCATATTTAAGTAGTAAATTTAAAGAAGCAATAGCTAATCATCCAATACACGAAGAAAACAAAAAGAAAATAGAAGAAATGGATGACTATGTTATTAAACACTTCCGTATAGCATTTGGTAACCGTATTGTTTCTCATATGAACAAATTCGTTCCAGTATATGTGGCATGCGGAGGAGATGAAGTAGATGGAATAGATTACTTCATCGCTAAGAAAATCTTAAGAAAATTTGAACAATTAAACCTAGCATACTTAAAAGATGAACTAGATGATTTTGTTAAGTACTTAAATGAAACATTTGGTGAAAATAAAATGCATGAATGTATTGAATATCTTTTAAGACTTAAGAAGAACTCGTAGGTGACTTATGAGTAAGTTAAAAGTAATTGATTTATGTGCAAATAAAAGTGATAAAGTAATGGATGATTTCACTAACAATACAAGATCATCCCTTACTGTAAGCACTAACTTAAAAAAAGTAGAAACAAATTTTGAATGGCTTTATATAATGGAAGAAACAATTCCATATCTATTTAATATATTAAAAAACTCAAACAGATTAATCGTTAATGAAGAGGAAATAGTTAAAATAGAGCTAGCAAGAAAAATAACAGTCGATAGTGTTAAACACTTATCAAAACATACTAACTTTATACAAAAAATAGAAGATAATGGTGATGTACAACCATCTAAAATATTAAATATAAACAAAGAAGAAAGCTATAATACTTATGAAAACAGGCTTATTTACACACTAATAGAAAACATGAAAAGTTTTGTAGCAATAAAAAGAAAAGAAGTAGTAACAGCTTCAGGCATCAAAGACATTAAAAAAGCTAATTATAAAGGTAGAACTAACGTAGGAAAAGAGCAAATATCAATAGATGTAAGTTACTCTAGTTCTCTTATAAATGAAGAAGAAGTAAAAGGTGAAGGATCAGTACCAGAAAGAATAGATAAACTAGAAAACGATCTTAAAGCATTATGTAGTACAGATGTATATAAATTTCTTCAAAAAGAGCACGTAGCAAGAGTAATTCCACCTATCAAAAAGACAAACGTAATATTAAAGAATACCAATTTCCAATACGCAATGAAACTATGGTATTTTCTTCAATCTCATGTTGCTAATGACACAAAAGTAATAAAAGAGAATAAAACATACGAAGATAATGGCCTTTTAAAAGAATACATAACTGAAGCATTCATGCTTAACTATCTAGCTATGGATACTTTAAGTGGTGAAGTATCGCAAGAAGAAAAAGAAAGAGTAGTTGGAGAAATGACAGACAATCTAATAGAAAAAATAGTAGAATTAAATGCAGACATGCCAACTGAAAAACTAAAAGATAAAATAAGTGAAAAAATATCAATAACTAAATATAAAAAAGAAGCTAGTTTATCTGAAATACAAAATATATTTACTTCACACATTGATAGCTACTTAGAAAAAATAGAAAACATCAGCATATAGGAGGTTAACTATGAAAATAGCACTTAAAATATTAAAAGGAATATTAACGTTATTTCTAGTAATAGTATTATTTATAGTAATAATGCAAAAAGTAACACACAATAAAATAGCTCTAGGTAATATATATATTTTCCAAGTAGCTTCTGAAAGTATGACTCCAGAGTATCAAGTTGGAGACGTTATAATAGTTAAAAAATCAGATCCTTCAGCATTAAAAGTAGGAGATGATGTTACTTACCTTGGAAGATCAAGTAATCTAAGTGGTTTAGTAATAACGCATAGAATAATAAGAACAAGAACAGAAAACAATATTCACTATTTTACAACACAAGGTACAGCTAATGAATACGAAGATCCAGAAATAAATGAAAATGATATATATGGTAAAGTAATATACCAAACAGTATTATTTAGCTTTGTAGGAAGACTCATGACCAATATTGTAGTGTATTATTTACTATTTATAGGAGTGGGAGTTTCTTTTGCTTATGAAGTAATCTCTTCATTCTTTATGAAGGATAAAGATGAAAATAATTAAGAAAATAAATCCATTAAGATTAATATTTTTAATAGTTCTAATCGCAGGTAATACATTTGCTTGGTTTATTTATACTACTAAGATAGACTCTGAAATAAGTGTACATGTTAAATCATGGGATGTACTATTTAAAAATGGTGATGAAGAAGTAACTACCAATATTAGTATAAATGTTGATAGTGTATACCCAGGAATGCAAGAGTTTAAAAACGAAGTATCAGCTTACAACAACAGTGATATATCTGCAACACTTTCTTATAGAGTACTAGAAGCAAATATACTAGGAGAAGAGTATATAACCACAGAAGGAAGAGCAGAAAGACATGAAGACCCTGAACCAACAGATATAAGTAATGAGCAATTAATATACATACTAAGTCATAATTATCCATTTAAAATAAACTTCACAGTCTCAAATGAAGTAGTAGCAAGTCAAGGTGGAGAAGAAAAGTATAGTTTCACTGTTAATTGGCCATTTGAACAGAATAATGATGTATTAGACACATACTGGGGTATAACTGCAGCTAACTATAAAAAAGATAATCCTGATTTATCCAGCATTACCTTAAAAGTTAAATTAGTAGTTATACAAAATCCTAATTAATTCTTTGAATGAAATGAGTGGTGATAGCAATTGATGCTACACCATTTTTTGATGCATTAGTGTCAGAAACATTATTCATTCTTTCACCAGTGCCATCAATCCATTTAACATATATTCTATAAGTATTAACTTTATCTAGATCAGTATAATCAACATCATTAGTAATTTGAAGAGCATTAGTAAACTCAGTAAATTCACCATCATTCTTTTTATATCCAATTATTCTTAAATCTGTTACTGTATTATCATCAGCCATTCTAAGAGAGATTGACTCAGTAAAATTAACATCAGTATCAGTTGAATCTATTTCTATATCAAAGTATCCTTCACTACCAGGAGCAATAACGCCAGGAGCAATATAAGAACTACCTTCAAAAACAGGCATAATAGTTTCAGAAAAATCTCTATCATCTAAAACATCTTGATCATTAACTTTAAATGCCCATTTAGCAATAGCAATATTACTACCAGCAGAAGCACTTGATACATATTTAGCGTATGATCCTTCAATCATATCAAAAAGTAAAAGCATAGAGAAAAGAGCTATAAAAAATCTAACTTTACGGCTTTTTAAAAGTTTCATCATAATTTATCGCTCCTTTCTATATATATAATTCACCTATATTTTAACAAAAACAGGCATATAAAAAGGCAGAAAAAGCGTAAAATATTTAAAATTTGACACATTTAGACACATATATTTAACATAGAGTACATAAACTTAAATGATGAAAAAGATATTGTTAATAATACTCTTATTAATACCCCAAAGACTATATGCTATAGAAAGCTATGTAGTAATGGATAGTGACTCAGACAGAGTACTATTTGGTCAAAATATAAATAAGGAAATGTTAATAGCGAGCACTACTAAAATAATGACATCCCTAGTAGCTATAGAAAACTCTGATTTAACAAATGTAATATGTGCTAAAAGTGAAATAAAAGAAGTATATGGATCAAGCATATATCTAGAAGAAAATGAGTGTATGACTCTATATGACCTTTTAGTAGGACTCTTACTTAGAAGTGGAAACGATGCTGCTCAGGTGATAATGACAAATACTCTTGGAAAAGAAAAGTTTATAAAAGAAATGAATAATCTAGCTAGAAAATTAAACATGCAAAATACTACTTTTCAAAATCCACATGGGCTTGATGACGAAAGTAAAAATACATCTACCGCCAAAGACTTAGCCATTTTAATGAGCTATGCTATTAAAAATAAAACATTTAGCGAAATAACTAAAATGAAATCATATGAATTAGAAAGCTCTATAAAACTCCATAAATGGACTAATAAAAATAAACTACTAACAACATATAAATATGCTACAGGTGGTAAAATAGGCTATACAACCAAAAGTGGTCATATATTTGTAAGTTCTTCATCTAAAGCAAAAGAAAACTTAGTAGTAGTAACAATGAAAGATGATAATCAATTTACTACACATAAAACTTTATATGAAAAAGCATATAAACTCTATGATAAATATAAAGTATTAGATAGATTAACATTTTCACTTAAAGACAAATATTATAAAAACTATTATTTATACATAAAAGAAGATTTAGAAGTAATGTTAAAAAAGGAAGAATTAAATAAAGTAAACCTAAAAATAAAACTAATAAAAAAGAAGAAAGCAGAAAACTACTCTAAAGTAGGAGAAATAAGCGTATATGTAGATAAAGAATATATAGACAAGGTTAATTTATATGCAAAGAAGAAAATGTAAACATATGTAAATATTTACAATAATGTTTTGATATTTCTTTAGAAGATGGTAAAATTAAGGTAGAAGAAGGGATGGTATATATGAATTATACTTTCGAAGAATTTGAAAAAAATGCAGCAGAAATAATAGCAAAAACTGCGCAGATTAATCCAGAGTTTATGGCTAATCCTGCTTATGCTGGCTTTATAGCAAATATTATTTATAACCTACATAGTTCAGAATACAAGTTATCACCAACAGATAGTGAAAATGATTTTGTAAATGTAAAAGTAGAAGGAAACAAAATAATAGTTGAAACTGAAAAGAAAATGGGAATGGATGGATATGCTAGTAAGATGGTAATTGAAGTATCTAGCCCAGAAAAAATAGAGTGCACTGTATTTAGAAGCGAAAGAAAAGAAGGAAACTATCAAGTAATAACTAAAATGGCTGATAGAAATACTATTACATACAACCCTAATAGTAGAGGCATTCCTGTACAAATCGAAACAGGACGTGCATCTATTGAAGCTAAAGATAAGTATGCTACTGAAGGAACATGTTTTGCAACTTTTAAAGTAGATAAGTATAATGAAAATGGCATAAATGTAAGTAGCAGAATAGAGTTTTTACCTGATCACTATCAAGTGAGTCTACCTGCAACTATAGGAGGCGCAGATGGTGAGTTTATAATTTTTTCAGCTAAGCGTAGACTTGAAATGCTAAATCAACAAAAAAAAGTAGTGCAAATAGATAGAGATAAATTTGACACAGCTACGTACTATAGCAAAGACGACAAAGAACAAATAAAAGGAACAGTTTCATTAGATAGTGAACATGGACTAAGAGAAATGAGAGTCTTCCCTGGAGAAATTGATAATTTAAAAAATCCATATGCCAAAATACTCCCTATGAGTGAAGAACAAATAGAATATCTAATCAATAAAGAAAGCAATCCTAAAGTTAGAGAAGGCTTAAAAGCCCTAGCAGTAGATAGAAAAAATTACATCTATGATCCACTAACTGATTCTGAAAGAGAATATGTCAGTTTTGAAAGTCAAGGAAGAGGCTTATAGAAAACAACTGAAAAGTTGTTTTTTTCTTAATCATAAATTATAATGTTAATGAAAGAAGGAATAACTATGGAAAGACTTCAAAAAGTTATTAGTGAATGCGGAGTAGCTTCAAGAAGAAAAGCAGAAGAACTAATAAAAGATGGAAAAGTAAAAGTAAATGGTAAAGTAGTAAGAGAAATGGGAATAAAAGTATCTAGTGAAGACTACATTGAAGTAAATGGTAAAGGCTTAACTCAAAGTACTAAGAAATACTACTTGTTATATAAACCTAGGGAAGTAATAAGTTCAGCATCTGACGATAAAGGAAGAAAAACAGTAGTAGACTTAATAAAAACAAATGATAGAATTTATCCAATTGGTAGACTAGACTATGATACAACAGGAATAATACTACTTACTAACGATGGAGAGTTATCTAACCATCTAACACATCCTTCTCATAACATAGAAAAAGAATATTTAGCAAAAGTAAAAGGATTCTTTAAAAAAGAAGACGCTATATCTTTAAGTAACGGAATAATACTTGAAGGAAAGAAAACTAAACCAGCACTATTTAAAATGGATAGATATGATAAAAAAACTGATTCTTCATATGTAAAAGTAGTAATAACTGAAGGAAGAAATCACCAAGTAAAGAATATGTTCAAAGCACTAAACTATGACGTACAAAAACTTAAAAGAGAAAGATATGCATTTTTAGATTTATCTGGACTAAAAAGTGGAGAATATAGACAGTTATCTATAAAAGAAGTAAAACAACTTTATAGCTTAAAATAAAAAACCATGATTATTCATGGTTTTCATTTTCTTCTTTAATATCTTCAACTTTAAATGCTTGAGTAGGGCACTTTTCAACAGTATCAAGAAGTGAAGCCTTATCTTGAGGCTCAACTTTTTTATCAACTGGATCAGCTTGTCCCATCTCATCAAAAATTAAGTATTCAGGATGTTCTGCAACACACATACCACATCCTATACATAAGTCCTTATTAATAACTATCTTTTCCACTTTAATCCTCCTAATATGATTATATAATAAACTACATAACTAATCAAAGATTTTTTCAAAAACGCTTCTAAAAAATGACATATTGTGATATTATTATAATGGTGAAAGATATGAGTACTAGAATGGATAGATACAAAGAAGTTGAAATACCAAAAGAAGAACCTCGTCTAAGCAGAGTAGCTAAGAACGATTCTCTTTATGATGAAATAAAATCTAGTGAACTTTCTAGAGTAAAATCTAACGATAACATTAAAGTACTCGAAAGTAGTACTAAAACAATAAATATAGATAAAATAAAAAAATACTTAGAAGAAAATAAAAATGAACCATCATCAAAAAGAGCAAAATTATCTATAGAAGAAAAACCACTTGATAAAAAAACATCACTTGAAGAAACAAAAGAATATGACTTATCTAGAGTTCTTGAAAAAGCTAAAAAGAATAGAGAAATAGACTATGAATTAGAAAGACATAAAAAACTAAAAAACAATGAATTCGATATACTAAATAAACTAAAACAATATGAGATAGAAAACAATAAAGACAAAGAGGAAGAAGAACTAAATACAGGTGAAAGAACACTAGTAGATTTAATAAGTGCAGTAGCGCATCCTGGTGAAGAAGAAGACCTTCTTTCTTCACTAACAGGTGGAGCAACTGGAGAAATAACTCTTCCAATCGATGAAGAGAAAACAGATGGCTCTATTAAGAGAGAACTAGAAAAAACAAAAGATAAAAAGCTAAGTGAAATTACGATAACTAAAGTAGATACAACTGCTCTTTTAGAAGCTAAAAAAGAAGAAGAAAGAGAAGAAGAAATAAATAAAACAAGAGAGCTCAGAGACTTAAAACAAAAAACAACAGACTATGATAGATCATTCTTTACTAATTCTATGACTTTTTCAAAAGAAGATTTTGAAGGATTTGAAGAATTAGAAAAATCAGTTAAAAAGAATAATGTATTATCAAAAATTGTAATGGGAGTAATAATAGTATTTGTAGTAGTATCACTTCTATTAATAGTAAACTATGTATTTAAATTAGGACTATTTTAGTCCTTTTTTCATATTATTAATTAATGAAAAAGATGCATCTAAAAAGAAGAATAAATATAAAAACAAAAGATAAAATATCTTTTGCCCTAGTATGCACTATAGTGTGCACCTTTTTATTATTTGTGTCTTTAAAAAAAGAAATAGAGAAACTTATAAACACATATGTAGAAAATGATGTAGAAAGCTTATCAACATATATAATAACTAAAACAATAGATGATAATAAAGAAGAACTAAAAAAGAAAGAATATGTAAAAACAATAAATAATAGTCAAAATGAGATATTGGAAATAGACTACAATGCAAGAGAAATAAATGAAACATTACTTCTTATTAACAAATCTATTTTAGAAAGTATTAAAAATGTTAATAAGATGAATATAAGCCTCTTTAAAAGCATATATAAAATAGAAAAGAAAAATAATGCTTTAATTTACTATATACCATTTGGAATAGTAAAAAATAACCCCTTACTAACAGATATAGGCCCTAAAATACCACTAAGAATAGAATTGTCAGCAGGAGTAAAATCAAACGTAAACACAGAGGTGCTACCATATAAAATAAATAACTCACTATTAAAAATCACAATAGAAGTAGAACTAACTTATAACCTAATAATGCCATTTATTACTAAAAAAATAAGTACAAATGCACAAATACCATTAGTAATAAAAGAAGTAAAAGGAGTAGTGCCAAATATGTATGGAGGACTACTATCTTCACCAAGCAATATATTATCGACAATTGAATAGCCTAATGATATAATGAAAATGAAGGTAGGTTATATGAATAAGAAAAATGGTTTTACCCTAATTGAAATAATAGTAGTAATAGGTTTAATAGGAATACTAATGGTATTAGTGGTGCCAAATGTTACTAAAACATTTGAGTCAAGTAAAAAAAGCGCATTTGCTGTGCAAGCTCAAAGAGTTTTAAAGGAAATGAAAGATGCAGCTGTAGGGCAATTTACAGAAGGAATGAGTTTAAATCAGCCCGTGATGATTAGCAATTTAGATGAATACTCAAGTTTCGCTGATAATTTGCGTCTTAAGAATAATGATATTAAATATTTAGCATATTTTTATGGACGTGGATTATTAACAATTGCAATAACAGATGGAAAATACTGTTACTCTGACTTCGCATCAGACATTAATTATGCAAATTTAACATTTACACCAATTAAAAATATAGATGAGAGTAAGATTGTAAAAGACGACAAAATTGAATGCAGTGAAAATGAACCATTATGCTACTGTGCAGCAGGACCTAAACCAAACCTAACATTTACTATTTCCGGGGACGAATATGTTTATTGGACTAATAATTCCGTTTCATCAAGTGGATATCCATCAACAGCTACTACAACTTACGATATAAGCAAAAACAGCACATTTATTAGAACGACACTGTTAAACGGAAATGCAGTAAAACATGAATCTTGCTTATCATTTGGTCATTCTTACATTTGTGTAGACGGATCTTATTGGAAAGGAAGCGTAAGTTCTACAATTTCTTATTTATCATCTAAGTTTGGTGAAACCTTTGGTTCATATAATGTTGAATGCGACTACAATGACGCAAATAAAGCTTACTGCTATATAGAGTCGAATGTTACTACCAAAGAATATTGCGATTCGGGGTATACACAATACAAGTGTTACATTTCATCAAATGGCAATACGGAATGTAAAATTGGTACACAGTGTTGCGGAGCAGGAGAACATTCACAAGTTAGTTCCACTAGAGCAGTTCAAGAAGTAGTAGAAGGTCATTGCTCATAAAGCTAACGTGTGTTATATTATGTATAAGGACTGATAAAAATGAAATTATTTGATAGAGAATATGAATTAATAGAAAATGTAAGAGATGCATTTAACGAAGAAGAAGTATTAAGCTTATGCACTGATTATTTTAAAGACTATGATTATATAGTAGGAGATATAGCATACTCTAAATTAAGACTAAAAGGATTTACTAAAAAGAATAACAAAATTAACAATAAAAATAACGATTTTGATAGAGTAAAAGATTATATAGAAAATAACTGTGCATATGGTTGTAAATATTTTATTTTAGAAAGAAAAAGCGTTGATTAAGGACGCTTTTTATGTTATTATTAGAGAGTAGGAGAGTGAGCAAATGAAAAAAGTAGCAATCACTAAAACAGACGATACAGTTGAATCTTATGATTTTATAAATGCATTTAGTTTAAATAATCATGAGTATGTTATATTAAGTAAAAATGAAAAGAAAGCAGTAGACACAGCAGAATATAATGTAGCTTATGTATCAGAAATAGTAAAAGAAAATGATCAAATTAGTTTAGTAGGAATTACAGTAGATAGTGAATGGGATGCAGTTAAAAACGCAATGGCAGATATGTCAAAAGGTGCTAAAGAAGGAATTAGCTTTAACTATGAAGGAAAAATAATCTTAAAAGGAAATAAGAAAATGGCACTTCCTGAAAAGAGCTTTAATTCACTAATAGCTCCAGAAGCACCAGAAGTAACTGTAAATCCATCAATAAATGAACAAGCACAAACTACAAATAATGTTCAAGTTGAAACTCCAGTTGCACCACCAACTTTCGAAGCACCTGTAGCACCAGCTACTTCTTCAGTAGAAACACCTGTGACTGCGCCAACTTTTGATACTCCAGTTACACCAGTAGCTGAAACAAATATATTTGATACACCAGCTGCACCAACTTTCGAAGTGCCAGCTGCTCCAGTAGTTGAAGCTCCTGCAGCAACAGCTACTCAAGCTAATATATTTGATACACCAGCTGCACCAGTAGCTGAAACTAATATATTTGATAATTTATCACCAGTAACTGAAACATTAGTTGAACCAACTGCTCCATCAGTAGAAACACCTGTAAATACTCCAGTAATGGAAACACCAGTAGCTCAAACTAATATATTTGATACACCTTCAATGCCAATGATTGAAGAAAGTAAGATGCCTGAGTTTAAAGTTCCAACTGTTGAAAATATGGCCACTCCAGAAGCTAAAACAGTTATTGAACCTCAACCAATCATTAATGAGATACAATCACCATCATTCCCAACATACAATATGTTTGACACTCCAGAAGCATCTGTTACAAGTGAACCAGAATTATCTGCACCAACTTATCAAGCACCATCTAATAGTAGATATGAAGAATTAAAAGCTTTCAGAAAGGAAATTGACGAATTAGCTCGTAGAGTAGACACTATGATGGCTGAAATGGAAGAGGAAAAAGTAAATTCAAGAGTAGCATAGAGATATGCTTCTTTTTTTATGCCAAAAACATATAATTAAATGAGGTATATATGAAAGAAGCAATAAAATATAACTATAATATAATGGATCTATATTTATATGAAATAGACAAAGGATATTATTTTTACTACGAAGAAGAGAAGTACTATTTATATAAATATGAAAAGGATGTATCTATTCTGATCTCACTAGATAACATAACAAAAAGTATTAATAATAAATACAAAATGAATAGTATAGTAAGAACAAAAGATAAAAAACTATATATGGAGTATTCAAGTGATAATTATGTGCTATTAAAAGTAAATGATATAGAAAACGAAGAAGTCTCTTTAGAAGAATTACTAACTTTTGATAATATATTAATAAAATACAATGCACTAATAAGATGGGATAAGATGTGGGAAAACAAGATAGATATGTTAGAAGAAGAATTAAAGACCTACGATGATGATTTTCCACTAATAGAAGAAATTATTGATTATTACATAGCACTTTCAGAAAATGCTATATCATACTTTATAGACACAATGAACGAAGAAAACTTAAAAGCAGTAAAAGTAAATATAAATCATAAAAGAATACCGCTTAACATAAAGAAAGGATTTTTAATTAATCCTCTCAATATAGTAATAGACTATGAAGTAAGAGATATAGCTGAATACTTAAAAACAAAGGCTATAAACAAAATAAATGTGATAGATGACATATACTACATAAGATCATTAAAACTAAGTACTGCTTCAATTAGAATGCTATACTCTCGTTTATTATATCCATCATACTTTATAGATGAATTAATAAAAGTAATAACAAATGAAAAAGAAGAGAATGAATTAAAAAAGTACATAGAAAACATTAAATATTATGAATCTTTCTTAAAAGAATTTTACAATATTATAAGTGAAAAAGTGTCTATTCCTAAGATAGAGTGGCTTTATAATTAAAGATGTGCTATAATTAAGCAAGTGATGAAATATGGAGTATAAAGACGGAGAAATAATAAAAGGCCAAATAACTGGAATAACTGAATATGGTCTATTTCTAAATTTAGATAACGATTACACAGGATTAGTACACATATCAGAAGTATCAGAAAAATTCGTAAAAAATCTAGAAAAGAAATATAATATTGGCGATATTATAAATGTGAAAGTAATTGGCATAGATGAAGAAAAAAAACAAATTAAGCTTTCTATTAAACAAATAGACTACAAAAGCTTAAATGATTTATCAATGATACCAGAAAGTGGCAAAGGATTTAAACCACTAGAAGAGAATCTAACTAAATGGACAATTGCCAAATATAATGAAATAAGTAAAGCAGATGAAAAATCTGGTGAAAAATAAAATTTTATGTTGACATAAAGGACTGAAAATGATACACTTGTTAATGTCAACAAGACAAGGGCGACTAGCTCAGTTGGTTAGAGCATCTGCCTTACAAGCAGAGGGTCGGGAGTTCGAGTCTCTCGTCGCCCACCATTTTTTAATGCCGAAATAGCTCAATTGGTAGAGCAACTGACTTGTAATCAGTAGGTTACGGGTTCAATTCCT
>JAEEGL013895060.1_pt1 | contig 102972 bp, 95 predicted proteins | sample 9134231 | NCBI WGS metagenome assembly JAEEGL01 (sample SAMN16246548, study PRJNA631951) | gut metagenome | biome: gut microbiome; feature: rumen; material: fiber-attached | host: Bos | place: Iran: Karaj | collected 2018-10 | reverse complement strand
TTTTGCCTGCGTGATTTTATCACTTGACAAAAGCACTCTGCACTCTGCTCGCAAGTCGCTCGAACTCCAGAAGGAGCTTCTCATCTCACTCAAGACAAAAATTAAGCCTCAATGGATTAATTCCATTGAGGCTTAATCTGGGCATGAAGAGACTCGAACTCCCACGCTTTCGCACTAGTTCCTAAGACTAGCGTGTCTACCATTCCACCACATGCCCATATTTAGTTGTCAAAGGGTTTGGTCTTGATGTTTCTTTTTCTGAACTAGAACTTATCCAAACCCTGAGCGTGTCTACCCCTCTCACAAAACCTGACATTTAGTCAGCTTTTGTTCGGCAGAGTACCACATGCCCATATTTAGTTGTCAAAGGGTTTGGTTCTGTTTCAAATCGTTCGTTTTCACCTGAACTTTTCCAAACCCTGAGCGTGTCTACCCCTCTCACAAAACCTGACATTTAGTCAGCTTTTGTTCGGCAGAGTACCACATGCCCATATTTAGTTGTCAAAGGGTTTGGCATTACCTTAAACTATTACCGAACCGCAATCAATCTTATCAAGTCCAAGGAGTTTTGTCAAAAAATTTTATGGTACTTGTTTCTGATTGTTATATATTTTTATTTATAATATAATTTTGGCAAAAGAATTTTATGGACTGAGATTTTACCGGCATGCAAACAATTAATAATCAACAGGAAGAATATAGGGCGTTTCTAAACAGTATAAGGGCAGAAAGAAGAAAATCTTCAAATCTGATGAATTTTATATTTACCTTTATAATAGCTGTTTTGTGTGCAGTTATAGTATGTGTAATTCTTGTGGAAAATAATTTTTTTGCATCCTCAGGAATTAATTCGGACGAAGATGCAACCGGTATCTTTAAATTTACCAGAAAACAGCGTAATGCCTTGGAAGTTCCGTTTGCACCGAGAAGGCAAAATATTTTGCTTTTGGGGGTTGATTCGAACGGCGACGGGACAGATTTGTGGGAAGGAACTCGTTCGGACACCATAATGGTGTTTAATATTGATCCGAGGACCCATTCTATTAAGGCAATTTCAATACCACGTGACAGCAAAGTTTATCTCCCTGAAAATAAGGGAATCCAAAAAATTAATTCTGCGCATGCATTGGGCGGGGTTAATTTGGTCAAAAAGACTTTGAAAGAAACCTTTGGTATAAAAGTTGATAAATACATTATAGTTCATGATGAAGCTATTGAGAAAATTGTAGATGCATTAGGTGGTGTAAAGCTCTATGTGGAAAAGAAAATGTACTACAATGACTATTCCGGCCATCTTCACATAAACCTCGAGAAGGGTGAAAACACTTTGAATGGCAAGCAGGCTGTTGGTTATTTAAGATACAGAAAAGACGGACTGGGTGATATCGGCAGGACTCAGCGCCAACAATGGTTTATGAAAAGTGTGTTTGAGATGCTTCATTCTCCGCAAATTATTACAAAAATACCGGAAGTGTTAAGTATAGCAAATAACTACATAAAAACGGATATGAGTTTTTATGAACTTTCTCAGTATGTATCAATGGCAAGAAATATTGATATTAATAAAATGGAAATCGCAACACTCCCGGGCACTCCTAACCAAAAAGGATATATTAGCTATTGGATTTTGGATCCTGTAAAAACTCAGGAAGTTATAAACAGAATGATATACAGAGATGTTCCAATCACAGACGGAATCCAATTCAAAGGCGGGATAATGTATTCGCCAAAACGTGAAGCTGATGCAGAAGCTTTGAAAGAAAAGCTTAATAATTTGGGTTATGAAGTTAATATGCTAAAACTGACAAATCTTTCCCATTCAAGGTTTGTAGCGAATAAAAACACAGTTACTTTGGAATTTTTCAACAATCTCCAGAAAAAGATTCCGGAAATACATAATAATCAGTTTGTTTACGATCCTACCGAAAACTTTTCTGTGGGCAGCGACTTTACTATTGTTCTTGCTGAACAATAGTAAATGGCATGAAAATGTATAACTTTATAATGTAGGTTCGCCTACTACAGCTTTTAGTATCTCAATTACTTTTGGCATTTGACAATCAAATGAGTAATGAGCTCTTGCAATAGAACATTCGGCACAATTGCCGTTAAGTTGATAACACTCAAGGGCTTGTTCTGTCCAATTCTTTGTAATTGAGTCAGATATAATCTGTTGCGGAACTGTGTTCAACATATCTCTTCCCCTAAATAATTCCCTATCATTATCATACAAGTTTTTTCAAATCCAGCATCGTACATATATATGATTTTGTTCTGATATTTTCTCTTACAATAAAATCTTTGTAGAAATTGATGATTATTAATTATAAAAAATAGGTTGGGTAAATTTACCCAAACCTATTTTAAATTGATAAATTTAACTTTTTACTACAGTCCCTTAAATTCAAACATTTCGACACCTTTAATGGCATCGAAACGTGGCGCTACTGATACATTTTTTGCAACTCCGCCGCCAATACGTACAAATTCATCCATGCCTGTTTCTGGGTTGTAGCACATTTCGTAATTGCTATAAGTTCCGTTTGTATGAACAGTTTGTTTTGTACAAGCATTTTTTTCATAAGGTTTATAGCTGCTTGCTACAACTTCCCTGTTTATAATAGAAGTTTCACCGTTTGCGGCTTTTGCCAATTCTGAATCTGCAGTTCTCACGTAGTAGTGTTCATTTTGGTAAACTGAGTGAATACTATTAGGATTTCTTTTAATTTTTATATTTTCCCTAACTGCCAAGTTGCCAGTCCAATCAGGTGCCCAACCCTCAATGTGGCTGTTTCTCCCTTGGAAATAACGTTCAGTACGCAAAGTACCGCTAGTGCCTTGAATTCCACTTCTCCATGTCCTTCTACCAAGTGACATCGTCAACGGATGATTCATAAAATCTCTAAAACCAAATTTGGTTGCTATAATTAAATTTCTTAATCCCATAGTGTTTCCATTTCCTTAATATTTAATTCCCTTACATATATTAAGTATTAAATATAAAATTTTTTGCCCTATTAAATAAAAAAAATATAATTTTTTGAAAATATGCATCTGAAAATCAAGTAATATCCTGATTTATAGTTATTTGTAAATTTTTGTTAACTTATAGCATTTTAAATGATATTTGGTGATTAAAACTACCATTAATTAAAATTTTTATTGTAAAATTATAACCATGAGAAAACAGGTTATTGCATATTTGCATACGCACTGGGATAGAGAGTGGTATCGAGAGTTTGAGATTTTCAGGCTCAGGTTGTTGCGGGTGTTTGACGATGTTTTATATATGCTTGAATCCAATAAAATTCCGTGTTTTTACTTTGACGGACAAGTCAGTGCCTTGGAGGATTATCTTGAACTTCGTCCGGAAAAGAAACCTCTTGTTAAAAGTTTGATATATGCAAAAAAACTTTTTATAGGCCCGTTTTATTGCCTTGTAGATGAATTTTTGACAGACAGAACTTGTTTTTCAAAAAATCTTGAATTAGGTATGAAAACGGCAATTGATTTAGGCTGTACAGATTTCATAGGATATCTCCCCGATACATTTGGACACAGCAAAAATGTTGTGGATATTATGAGAGATTTTGGAATAGATAAATGTATAGTTTGGAGAGGATGTGGAGATTTCCCGGCAGAATTCAGATGGTGCGGATGTGATACCGTAAATCTGGTCAGGGGATATTTTCAGGATGTTTTTTCAATGAATTGTTCAATTGAGGAAAAGGCTGAAATTTTAAAGAAAAATCTTGATTTAATCGCCGAAAAGTCAGGGCTATTTTTGTTATATCCGATTGGTGCAGATCATCTTGGAATTCCAAACGATATTCAGGAACAGATTTTGGCGGTAAATGAGATTTTGAAAGAGGATTATAATATTAAACTCGGTTCGCCGTTCGATTATTTCAAAAATGTGGGGATGAATTTTGAAAAATTTAAGTTTGACGACGAATTGAGGGATAATTCTAAGACGTTTACTTTACAGGGATGTTATTCATCGAGATTAGATTTAAAACGATATAATGTGCAATGCTCATATATGCTGAACTTGGCCTCACGTTATGTCAGGTTTACCAAGATGGAAAAACAATATGATACAGCTTTGGAATATGCGTATAAATTGTTGATAAGGAATCAGGCGCATGATAGTATTTGCGGGTGTTCGACCGATGATGTTCATGCGGAAAATATTGTGAGATACAAAAAAATTCTGCAAATAGCTCAGACTATCATTGATGAAATTAAACTTGAAACAAAATTTGAAGACAAAATGGTTATAAATCTTTCTGACAGATTTTATTCAGGGATTGTAGAATTTGAATCAGCAGAAAGACAAGATGGGTACGAGAAATTTGCATACAGAGAAGGTTTTGAAAGAGAACTTTTGACTGATATTCAACGAATTCCCGTAACAGAGGATTACAAAAGAATTTATACATATTTAGCGGAAATTAATAATGTCGAACCGGATGAAACAGAGTTTATCCTTCCCGAAATCTCGGACAAGGATTTAAAAATTACCGATACTTCATTGGAAAATTCAAAAATTTCCTTAAAAATAAAGGACGGTAAAATTTTTATTAATTCAATCCCGTTTTCACTTATTGATTTTGCAGACCTGGGTGATAGTTATAATAATGCGCCAAAAATGGATGATAATGGAACAGAATTTAAACTATTGCGTTCGAGAGTTTTATTCGGTGGAGAATATCGGGCAGTTTTGCGGATTGATTTTGAAGGGGTTTGGGATGTTATACCTTTGAACGTAACCCTTGATAATCGTTCAAATTATTTAAAATTCGAATTTGATTGGAATAATACTCAGAAGAATCATTTGGTAGAGGCTTGTTTCGACCTGCCATCTCCTATAAAAACAGTTTATTCTGAAGATATGGATATTCTTATTAAACGTGAATTTGATCCCGATTATGATATAAGAAAGAATCTTCCCACAGAAAAGGGAATTGAGGCAAAAACAAATACAGCGCCTATGCAGAGAGGTTTATTAATAGATGAAAGTCTTAATAATATAGGAATTATCACAAAGGGTCTAACCCAATACGAAATATTTAAAAATAAATTGTATCTCCCTATTTTGCGTGCAACAGGGATGATATCGAATCCGAAGAACCCTGCGAGAACAACACCTGCAGGTCCTCCGCTTGAAACGCATGCTTTGCAAATGCAAGGGAGAAATAAAGCGGAATTTTATGTATTTTTTGGAAACGAAACTGCATTCGATGAAGTTTTGAGGCAGGTTTATAACTACCTGATTGTTTAATTATATGGAATTATTCCATTGTTTTTGTTTTATAAAAATACCCTAAAATACGTATTTTGATGTATGTTACATTACTTGTCATATTGCCTAAAGTAGTGATAAAATAGTAGTGGTGGAGAGATGGAATTTTCGAAATTATCAAATATATTAAAGAATAATGATATTGTTCTAGCAATAGGCTTGGTTGTAATCGTTTGTATGATGGTTATACCATTGCCGGCTCCGCTTTTGGATATATTGCTGACTGTAAATATATCGCTTGCGGTTGTTATTTTGCTTGTTTGTTTATATACGCAAGAGCCGCTCGATTATTCATCTTTCCCTACGGTACTCCTTATTGCGACACTGTTCAGGCTGGGTTTGAACGTCAGTTCAACCAGACTTATTTTGTTACACGGGCAGGCCGGTAACGTCATTTCTGCATTTGGAGAATTTGTTGTCGGCGGTAATTACGTTGTAGGTGCCGTTATATTTTGTATCCTAGTATTAATTAACTTTATGGTTATTACAGGTGGTGCAACCCGTGTCGCAGAAGTTTCTGCACGTTTTACTTTGGATAAGATGCCCGGTAAACAGTTGAGTATAGATGCTGATTTAAATTCGGGTCTTATTAATGAAGATCAGGCAAAAGAACGCAGAAGAAAGCTTGAGAGAGAAACTGACTTTTACGGTACAATGGATGGTGCTTCAAAGTTTGTAAAAGGAGATGCTACTGCAGGTATTGTTATAACAATTATTAATATTGTCGGTGGTTTGGTAATTGGTGTTATTCAGCTAAAAATGAATGTACAAACCGCCTTAAGTACGTATACAATTCTTACTGTTGGTGATGGTCTGGTATCTCAGATTCCGGCACTTTTAATATCAACCGCAACCGGTTTAATTGTTTCACGTGCTACAGGAAAAGACGAATCTCTCTCCACAGATATCAAAAATGAAATGTTTTCGGATCCTAGAGTGCTTGGTGTTGTAGCCGGTTTGCTTGGCTTTTTGGGAATAGTTCCCGGCATGCCTACTATACCATTCTTACTTATAGCTTTCATTGCGGGTGGTTTGGCAGTTGTTAAGAGCAAAGAAAAAGCGGAGATTACTGTTACAGAAGAAGCTAAAAAAGTAGAAGAACAAAAACAAGAACAGCTTGGGAAAAAAGAAAAACGAGCAAGAGCTACAAAAGAAAGTGTCATGGAATTACTTAACGTTGATACGATAGAAATAGAAGTTGGCTATCGTTTGGTTCAGCTTTTGAATGTTGAAATGGGTGGGGATTTACTTGAACGTATTGCACAAATACGAAGGCAAACAGCATTAGATTTGGGAATCGTTCTTCCGTCAATTAGAGTTCGTGATAACCTTCAACTTTCGCCGAATTCGTACCAAATTAAGTTAAAAGGCGTGGCTTTGGAATCCGGAGATGTTTATCCTGAAAGATATTTGGCGATGACAGCCGGTGATCCTGTGGGGAATCTTTCCATAAACGGTATCCATTCTATAGAACCTGCGTTCGGACTTCCTGCGATATGGATTGAACCTAAAGACAAAGACATTGCCGAAATGTCAGGTTATACAGTCGTTTCTGCATCGGCTGTTATATCTACTCACATAACGGAAGTTATTAAAAAATGTGCGTATGAAATTGTATCCAGATATGATATTCAACAGCTTATTGATAACCTTAAGAAGGAAATCTCTGAAGAATATGTCGATGATATTATGAAAGATGTTACAATTGGTGATATTCAAATAGTTGTACAAAATCTTTTGAAAGAAAATGTTGCAATAAGAGATTTGAAGACGATCCTTGAAACGATTAGTCTGCAATCAAAAATTAACAAAAATCCGATATATTTAACAGAATGCGTTCGTCAGGCACTCTCAAGAAACATATGCAAACAAAATCTTGCTGATACAGGAGAACTTTATGTAGTAACACTTTCTCCGGATGTTGAAAATACAATCGCAAAAGGAGCAAGCCCGGATGGCACGAGTGTTACACTTGATCCGAATTTCTCGAGGAGTTTATTCGATAAGATGAACGTAGAGTTGGAAAAAGCTATTACTGCGACGAGTAACCAACCGGTAATTCTATGTTCTGCTCCTATAAGAATGCTGTTTAGAAAACTCGTTGAAAGGACATATCCACAAATTGCAATTATGTCATATAATGAAATTAGTCCGAATGTTAAAGTTAAATCAGTAGGAGTGGTAAAAGTATAAGAATAGTGTATAATAAAAATAAGAGAAATAAAAGAAGAAAGGGTTTTGGATGAGAGAATTAATTAAGATTGGACAGCTGGTAACAATAGTTCCGCAGGATTTTAAAAATACCAACAAAGGTAAAGTTTTGGAAGTTTCGCAAGAAGGTTTTAGTATGGAATTGAAATACAAACCCGAGGGACTTGTTGAGAACCATATTTGTGAATTTTATTCTATGACAGCAAACGGGTATCTGTATTTTGAATCATACATTCAGGGATTGGAAAATAATGTGATAAAAATTGCGAATCCTGTTAAACACAGATTCTTACAGAGACGTAAATATACACGTATCAAGTTTGTTGAAGATGTTGAGCTTGTATGCGACGACAAGGTTTATAAAGCTCGCACTCTCGACCTTTCTGCAGGCGGTATGAAGATTAGAACTGAGGAAAATCTTGATATTGAAAAAGAATACAAAGTTGTTATTAAGTTAAGTAATGAACAGGAAATAAAATGTAAATATCAATTGATAAGAGTTGAACGTAGTGATGAAGGGTGCTACGTAATTTCCGGAAGATATACTCAACTTACAAATATTGATAAAATGATATTGGTACAATACTGTATGCAAAAGGAAATGGAGCGTCAGAATAAGTAATGGATTATACCAATAATCTGAGAAATATTTTTGCAATATTTACAATGCTTGTACTTGGAGCCATTTGTTTTGTAAAAATAGGGACAATTGACTTGCATGCAATTCTTTCTACTAGCGCAGTATTAATTCCGGCAATGATTGTTATGGGTTATTTAGGACAAAGGATGGGGGAAATTATTGACCATCCTAAAAACAGAGATGATGCGGATTATAAACTTGCAGTATTAAATGCTCTTAAGAAAATGGATAAATCTATGACTCTGCAAGAACTTAATGAAAAACTTACTAAAACTGTTGCAGAGCCAGATGCTCCGGATATTGATATAGAAGATATAGATGTTTAGTATTAGGTCTTATATATGAAGAGAGGGTGATATATCACCCTCTCTTCTTTTGAACTATTTTTTGATAATCATTGTAATATCATTAAATACGATTAATACCATAAGAATTATTAAAAGAGTGAAAAATATCGAGGATATTTTTTCAATAACCTTTTCATCAAGGGGTTTTCCGGTAAGTTTTTCTATGAGCAGAAACATTAAATGCCCGCCGTCGAGTGCCGGAATTGGTAGTATATTGAGAATTGCAAGGTTCATAGAGATAAGTGCTGCGAGCAAAATTCCTGCGGATTTTCCTGTTTTTTCAATCATATCTCCGCCGATTTTTGTAATTGCAACCACGCCGTGCATATCTTTCATAGGAATATTGCCGGTAAACAATTGGCCTAAAGAGTACATCATCATATATGTGTTATCCCAAAGATACTTCCAGCTTCCTTTTACAATTTTTCCGACGCTATCGGTTTTTATCATTTTCTGTTTTGAAGTCATACCGATTCCGATTAATCCTTTTTCATCCGGATAAATCGGGTTCAATTCTACGAGTTCTCCTTCTCGCATAACAGTTATATTTATTGGGTGTTTTCCGTCGGAAATTGCTTCCGCGACATTATTTAAAGTATATTTGCCGTCGGAAGTATAAACTCTTTTCCCATCAATAGTTTTTTGTAGCGCTTTCAAATTCTCATGAATTTTAAAACCTTCTTTTTTAAAATATTTAGCACCTTTTGCCGCATATTTATCCATTGTAATTATGTCTGATTCCGGTGGGAAAGGTAGTCTTATCGAAATTCCTTCCGGAATTATCTCATCTTTTTCTAATCCCGGATTCAATGCCTTTAACATTGCATAATTTTTATCCATTACTTCTTTTGAAATTGTACCATTCCCTTTTGCGCTGTTTTTTACAATTGTTACAAAAGAATAGACGTTATTTATAGGGCATCCGTTAGCACTTATTATTCTATCACCGACTTGAAGCCCCGAATCCCAAATGCTTGCTTCTTTAGGAGCGCTTATTGTGCTTGTATAGATTTCAAAATTTCCCGATGGAAGTTGTTTTGACCAAATGGCAACAAGCATTACAAGCGCAATCGCACAAATCACATTGGCAACGACACCGGCGGATACTACGATTGCTTTTTGCCAAGCCGGTTTATTAATAAATCTGTCCGGAGAGTCTTCAGGTAAATCGCAATCTTTGTCATCATCTGGAAATGAAACATAGCCGCCAAGTAAAAATGCGTGTACGACAACTTCGACATCGCCAATTTTTTTGCTCCATAAAGTCGGTCCAACTGGCAAGCCAAAACCGAATTTTTCAACTTTAATTCCAAACATCTTTGCTGCCATAAAATGGCCAGCTTCGTGAACCAATATAAGTAAACTCAATAATAAAATCATTATAAGAATGGACATTGTATTTCTCTCCCTGTTTTGATGTTAATTTTAGCACAAATTATTCAGACATGATATAATAATTAAAAATAAAAGTTAAGAGAATTCTATGAAAACAGCACTTTATGCGGGAAGTTTCGACCCTTTCACAAACGGACATTTGGATATATTGAAACAGACTTCTGAAATTTTTGACAAAGTCATTATTGCGGTTGCTGTTAATTCTGAGAAAAAAGGTTTTTTGCCTGTAGAAAAAAGGCTTGAGATAATAAAAAACAGTACTTTAGATTTAGCAAATATTGAAATTGATTCGTATGAAGGTTTGACAGTTGAATATGCGAAAAAACGGGGTGTAAATATTTTGGTTCGTGGTGTGAGAAATTCCTCTGATTTTGAGTATGAACGGCAAATTGCTGCCACAAATTTGCTGCTTGCACCTGAAATTAAAACAGTTCTTTTTACCCCAAAACCTGAAAATGCTCATATTTCTTCAACAATTGTGCGTGAAATTTATATTAACGGCGGGGATATTTCAAAGCTTGTACCATTAGTTTGGGAATGATAACTCGATCCCAATAGAGATACTATAAATGTATGTCTCCGTAACATTTGTTACAAATAAAAGCTATTTTAATTTACATTTGCCGCATTTACATGTATAATTTTTTAAGTGTAAATTTTACAATAGAGTGAGAAAATAGATGGCATTAAACTTTCAAGATTTGATTTTAAACCTGTCGAGATTCTGGTCAGAATACGGATGCATTATCCAGCAGCCTTATGATATCGAAAAAGGTGCATCTACAATGAACCCCGCAACTTTTTTAAGAGCATTGGGGCCTGAACCATGGCAGACTGCTATGGTTGAACCATGCAGAAGACCTACTGATGCACGTTATGGCGAAAACCCTAACAGATTGGGACATTATTTTCAGTATCAGGTAATTTTAAAACCATCCCCTGATAATGCACAAGAGCTATACTTAAAAAGCCTTGAAGCTATGGGAATTGATCTTTCAAAACATGATGTGAGATTTGTTGAAGATAATTGGGAATCTCCTACTCTTGGGGCTGCCGGTGTAGGCTGGGAAGTTTGGCTTGACGGAATGGAAATTACACAGTTTACATATTTCCAGCAAGTAGGAGGTTTGGAAGTTAAGCCCGTTGCTTTGGAAATTACTTATGGTCTTGAAAGAATTGCAATGTACATCCAAAATAAAGAATCTGTATTTGATATTATGTGGAATAACACTCTTAAATATGGAGAAATTTACCTTCAAAACGAAATAGAACAGTCGAAATATAATTTTGAGTACTCTGATGCGGAAAGACTTTTTGGTTTGTTTGATGCTTATCAAAAAGAAGTTGATAATTGTGTCAAAGCTGACCTTGTTCTTCCTGCATATGATTATGTTTTAAAATGCTCTCATACATTTAACCTTCTTGATGCAAGGGGAGTTATTTCCAAAGACGAGCGAATTAACTTTATTAACCGAGTGCGTACAATGGCTTCCGCTGTTGCAAAACTGTATGTGGAACAGCGTGAAAAAATGGGATTCCCGCTCTGTAAGTAAGGACAATAAGTCAATAGGGTATTAGGGTAATAGGGAACTAAAAACAAGCTCATTGAGCTATTGACTTGCTAACTTTTTAAAAAGAAAGGCAATAAATGAAATTATTACAAAATCTGATAAAACGTAAAAATCTTGATGAAGCGATTTCAAATGCACAGAAAGGCGGTTTGGAAAAAACATTGGGCGCTTGGGATTTGATTATTCTTGGTGTCGGTGCAATTATAGGTTCGGGAATTTTTGCAATAGTTGGTGTAGCAGCCGCAGGTGAGAGCGGTGCCGGTCCGGCTTTAATAGTTTCCATGGTCATTGCTGCCATTGCCTGTGTATTTTCAGCTCTTTGTTATACGGAATTTGCTACAATGATTCCTGTCGCAGGCGGGGCATATATGTATACGTTTGCCACTCTGGGCGAATGTATGGCGTGGCTTATCGGATGGATTTTGATGCTCGAATATGCAATTGGATTTATTGCAGTTGCGTGTGCTTGGACAAACCATTTTATGCAGTTTATCAAGGGTTTTGCAAATATTCTGCCGGCATGGTTTGTAAACCCGCCTCAATGGCTGATTAATGACTACAGAAATGCGGTAAATTATTACAGTGCACAAGGTTTGGATTATCATACCGCAATTCCTCATTTTGCCGGAATTCCTTTCTGTATAAATTTACCTGCCATAATTATGATAATTTTGACAACTGCAATTTTAATAAAAGGTACGAAAGATTCAGCGAAGATGACTGCAATAATGGTTGCGGTTAAACTCGGTGTAATCGGACTTTTTGTACTGACAGGTGCATTCTTTATAAAGCCGGAAAATTGGACACCTTTTGCTCCAAACGGTTTTGAAGGAATTTTTATGGGGGCATTTATAATCTTCTTTGCTTATATCGGGTTTGATGCTCTCGCAACAGCTGCAGAAGAATGTAAAAATCCGCAAAAAGATTTGCCGATAGGTATAATAGGTTCTTTGGCTGTTACTACAATTGTTTATACACTTGTTGCGCTTGTTCTTACTGGTTTGCAGCCGACAAGTGGTGTACCGATACCGGAAGGTTTAATTAAAGCTCCGATGGCGTTCGCGATGTCAGCAATTAAAATGGATTGGGCGGCAGGCTTAATCTCGATAGGTTCTCTTGCCGGTTTAACATCTGTTCTGATAGTTTTGCATATGGCTTCAACAAGAGTTCTTTATGCAATGAGCAGAGATAATTTCTTGCCGAGGGTGTTCCAAAAAATTCATCCGAAATTCAATACTCCGCATATTTTGACATTAACTGTTGGTATTGTGGGGATATTGGGGACACTGGTTTTGGACCTGAATGTTGCAGCATCTCTTTGTAATTTTGGAACTTTTACATCGTTTATAATAGTTTGCGTTGCTATTCTCATATTGAGGAAAGTTGATCCTGATAGAGAAAGGCCATTTAAAGTTCCGTTCTGTCCCTGGTTCCCGATTTTGGGAATCCTTTGTTGCGGCGGATTAATGGTTTATTCAATGATAGTTGCAAAAGGTGAGTCAGCAATTTTATCAACAGAATTATTTATTGTTTGGGTTATAATGGGTATACTCATTTATGCAAGTTACGGTTATAAAAAGAACAGAAAAGCTGAATTATCACAAATAGAAGAAAAATAATGGAAAGATTTAAGAATATAATAAAAAATATAGCCGAAAGACGCTCTCCGCAGGAATTAATTGATGAGGGAGTAAATTCCGAATTAAAAAAGACCCTGAATGTTTTTGATCTTATAGTAATCGGTATCGGTGCGGTTGTCGGGACAGGTATATTTACAATTATAGGTTCTGCAATCATAGGGAGTTCTGACGGACTTGGTGCAGGCTCTGCTGTGGTTATTTCAATGTGTTTGGCAGCTATCGCAAGTGTATTTTCAGCACTTTCTTATTCCGAAATTGCAGCAATGATACCAGTTGCAGGTAGTGCTTATACATATACCTATGCGACAATGGGTGAATTTATGGCATGGATGGTCGGTTGGATTCTGATGCTTGAATATGCTATCGGAAATATTACCGTTGCAAGTGCATGGACAGGATATTTTGTGCAACTACTCAAAGGTTTCAAACATGTTTTGCCTGCGTGGGTTGTTAATTATCCACTTTGGTTAAGAAATGATTATCGCTCTATGTACGAAATTTGTAACAGACAAAATATCGATCCGCATAGTGTTATGCCATTTATACAGTTGCCGTTTGGATTGGAAATACCTGTTGCAGCAAATATTCCTGCAATATTTATTGTCCTTGTTCTGACGATATTGCTTATAAAAGGAATAAAAGAATCGACTAAAGTAGCGACAATAATGGTTGGGGTAAATTTATTTATAATTCTTTCATTTATTATAGTTGGAGCATTTTATGTTCAGCCTGAAAATTGGATGCCGTTTGCACCAAATGGTGTTGAGGGTATATTTACAGGGGCATTTGTAATATTCTTTGCTTATGTCGGGTTTGATGCAATATCAACAGCGGCTGAGGAAACTAAAAATCCGCAAAGGGATTTGCCTATAGCAATTTTGGGAACTTTAATTCTGTGTACAGTTCTATATATATGCGCGGCACTTGTATTAACCGGAATTGTCCCCTTACATTTTATTGATACTCAAGCACCTTTGGCACACGCAATGCGGTTTGTGGGAATACATTGGTACGCAGGATTAATTTCTGTGGGCGCTCTCTGTGCATTAACTACAGTGCTTTTGATTTATCAGCTTGGCACTACGAGAATTTTATTTGCAATGAGCAGAGATAATTTTCTGCCTAAATCATTTAATGCTATTCATAAAAAATTTAAAACACCGCATATTATGACATGGATTTCCGGTTTAATTGTTATTATTTGCGGATTATTTATGGATTTGAATATTTCTGCTGAGCTTTGTAACTTCGGAACATTTACATCATTTATAATTATTTGTATTGCAGTTTTGATTTTAAGAAAAACCGAACCCGACAGAGAAAGACCTTTTAAAGTTCCTTTCTGCCCTTGGTTTCCCATTTTTGGTATAGTAAGCTGTTTGGGATTGATGTACTGTAAATTTAGTGCAAAAGCTACTTCCGCACTATACTTTATTATTTGGTTGATAGTCGGATTTTTAATCTATGCACTTTATAGTTATCACGAAAAACGCAGATGTGAATGATAAACAAAAAAATGCTCCAAAATATTTTATTTTGGAGCATTTTTTCTGGTTCTATAATTATTACATTGATACTCTGTCTTTGATTTCTTCCATTTTGTGATCTGCAAGACGAGAATCACCTTTAACTCTTGAGTATGAGAGGTATCCGTTCATACGGTCAATTTTGGTTAAGTTACGGCTTCCGCATTTCGGACATACATCCATATTAAGTTCCTGGTGGCCGCAGTCATCACAGTATGAAAGTGAAAGATTAACACCTTCATAGAAGCCCATATCCATAGCTCTCAATACAAGAGTTTTAACTGCATCTGTATTATAATCCAAAGGATATTTTACATATTGGATTTTACCACCGTTCATCAAATCCCAGAAACGTTTTTCCAAATCCTGTTTTTCAATAGGAGTGATTTTTTCTGAAACATGGCAGTGGAACGAATTAGAAACATAAGGTTTGTCAGAAACATTCGGAACTATACCATATTTTTTACGGAATTGTTCCACCTGCAATCCGCAAAGATTTTCAGCAGGTGTTCCGTATAAAGCATACAGGTTACCATCAGCTTTCTTATATTCAGCGACCTTTTCATTAATATGTTTCATAACTTCAATTGCAAATTCACCATCTTCTACAAGAGATTTACCATTATGCATTTCTTGAAGCTCATTCAATGCTGTTATACCAAATGATGCTGTTGCAGACTTCAATAAAGGTTTAATTTTGTCGTGTATACCCAAATGACCGCCTAAGAAACCGCCCTCGCAATAAGCAAGCGGATTAACTGATGCCTTCATTTCACCAAGGTATTCATAAGTTCTTATATGAAGTTGTCTGATGATTTCCATATAGTAGTCAAGAACTTCATAGAAGTCTTTGCTTTCTTTTTTGGCTTTTGCATAAATCATAGGTAAGTGCAGACTGATTGCACCGATATTGAAACGACCTACAAAAATTGGTTTGTCATTTTCATCTGCAGGTTCCATACCGCCTCTTTCAAACCAAGGAGAGAGGAATGCTCTGCAGCCCATTGGTGAAATGACTCTGCCATATTTTTTATAAATAGATGCCACGTAGCCTTCACCTGATAATGATAACCAGTCAGGATACATAGCTTTTTTAGAACATTCAATACCTGCTTCAAATAAATCATGATTGATTTTTCCCTCACCATGAAGATTTTCGTCATATAAGAACACAATTTTTGGGAATAATACAGGTTTCTTGTTTTCCTTTTTACCTTGTCCGCCCATACGAATCTTTAACATAGCAAGTGTTGCCATTTTTTCGTAGGTCTCAGTTCCTAAACCTGCTGTAACTGTAATGAACGGATAATCGCCACGAGAAGAAGCAACAGTATTGAACTTGTATTCCCAACCTTGGAATCCTTGTTCAAAATCTTTTCTCACATCATCAAGTGCAGCCTCTCTTGCTTTTTCAAAGTCCAGGCCCAGGCATAAATACTTTTCATTTTGTCTTTGGAATGTTTTTTCAGCATACGGTGCCAAAATTTTATCAACTTCAGGAACAGTAAAACCGCCGTATTGCTGGCTTGCTGCTGCCATAACAATATCACCGATTACGTCAAAGGCAACATCAAGGGATTTTGGCTCATTGTACCAAAGGTTACCCATCTCAAAACCACCTTTAAGTACGGTTGCTACGTCAAATAAGCAGCAATTCATTGTATCACGTCTTGCTGACATATCGTGAATATAAATGTAACCGTCACGAATTGCTTGCAATTCATCAACAGTTAAGAAAAACTTCTTGTAGAGTTCCTTGTTGAGTTCATTGAAGATTAATGAACGTTTGGTTGATACTAATGTTGAATCTGCGTTAGAATTTTCTTTGTCACCAATGTACATAATTCTTTGAGATTCTTGGTAAACTTTGTCGAGCATATGTACGAAATCCTGTTTGTAGTTTCTGTAATTTCTGTAACTTTGCGCAACCTGCGGGTATAGATGTTCAAGAGCGCCTTCTACGAGATTATGCATCTCTGAAATAGCAATTTCTTGTTTATTCATCCTTATAATATTATTATTTACGAAATCACATATACTTTTCAAGTCCTCTTGGGTAAATTCAACCAATGCACGGGTAGCAGATTTCTTAACAGCGTTAATAATTTTAGTTGCATCAAAAGGTTCTTTCGTCCCATCTTTTTTAATTACGCATACAGAACTCATATCAAAAGTTTTTGTTTGAGGCATAGCTGTAATGTCAGCAGATGTAACATTTGTACGATTTGTAAGTTCACCTGGAACTGACACACCTTTCGCTGTTTCATTAACTTTTGTTGCAAATTCTAGTACGTTACCTTCTTTACTTAAGCTGTTTTGCATTGTCAAATACCCTCCTAATCTCACTTTGACAGGCTAGCTATTATATTTCATTTTATAATTATAACTATCCTTAATAACAGAATAACATTCTGTAACCCAAAATCTATACTCTACTATTATGATAATTCAAACACAAAACCTAATCAAAAAATTTACATCATGTTACAATGCGTAGAGCCCAATAAGTACGGTATGTTTACACTTTGCAACAATGTTAAAATTGTAAAAATTTTTCAAAAATTTTTATGTAAAATCTCTTGACAAATTCCAAAATTCTCTTCGTTGATTTATGTGATACTAAATTATAAAAAACAATCATAAACTTTTTGGCATGCCAAATTTTATGGTATTTTTTGACAAAATATCAAATATATTTCGGAGTAAAATTTAGCAAAAAATTAAAATCCCATTTGAGTTATTTCTGTATATGCATTCAAAATTCTGTTTCTTACCTGTATGGCCATTTGCATACTTAAGTCCGCTTTTTCTGCAGCTATCATTGCATCATGAATGCTTGTTGGGCCACCCATTGCCAAATCTTCTTGCATTCTGTCTGCTTCCAGCTTCATTTTATTTACTGAATCAAGTCCTGCCATTACACTCATTCCGATTTTGTCAGCAAAGTATCCGCCGCCGGTCGGATCGTGTTTATCTTTTAACGGCACAGATTTCGCTGCGGTATCAAGTGCTTTTTCAAATTCAGTAGGTTCGGTTTCAATTTCAAATGCAGCTTGCCCCTGCAGATACCGGTTATATTCATTTATTGCATTTAAGTTAAATTCCTGATTAAAGCTTTGTATATTTGTTGAAAAATCCATTATTTACCCCTAAATATTCATCGCACTTTGCATCATTGTTTTTACGTTTTCTGCCACTGTTGCATTGGCTTCGTAAGCTCGTGAGGCAGCAATCATATCTACCATTTCTTCTACTACATTGACATTTGGAAGGTCTACGTATCCTTCTTCATCGGCATCCGGATGGGATGGATCATAAACTGTTTTTATGCCGTCTTCTCTTTCGTATATCTGTTCAACTTGTACACCGCCTGTTACATACCCGTTATTAAGCGCGTAATTTGCATTAATTAATAGTCTCCCTGTTACAGGGTCAAATACCGGATCAGGCGCATTGCTTGCAAAATTTGATGGGCCGCGGTTGATGTTATCTTCATATATTGTTCTGAAGGAAACATCTTTTTTAATATAAACTCCCTTAGAGCCATCAGGTTTTCTGGTCGTATGAATGTTTGCAATGTTACTTGCAATTGTATCCATTTTGGCTCTTTGAGCCGTCATTCCGGAGCCTGCTATGTCAAATATATTAAAACTCATTCATTTGCCCTCTTAAATTTACTACTACTGCCCTCTTATGACGTTTTGCAGATTATTGAACTGCCGTCTTTCAAGGTTTGACAACATTAAATACTGTGTACCTGTTTTTGACAAATCCATCATCTCGTGCTCAAGTTCTACATTGTTCCCGTCAATATTTGGCCCGTTATAAATGTCGTTTACATATTGAGGTTTAAAATCTTCCATTGTATTGGATTTTAAATACGCAGCTTCTTGCTTTGTCGGGATTCTGTAGTGTTTGACTTCTCCAGTGAAAACATCAATATTTGGCGGGACGTATTTAATACTGTTCAAGCCTTTTATATAGTCCTTTAAATCTTCTCTTTCAATAATTTCTGCGAGTTGACTTTCAAATGCAACTTCTTTACGCTGATAATCCGGAGTCATAACGTTTGCAATATTCGATGATATGGCATGTTGTCTATCCATAAGACCGTCCATGCCGAGTTTTGTTATTTCTATTGTTCTTGATGAAATCAGATCCATATTTTTACTCCTAACTAACCAGTCCGATACGAATTGTGAATTCTGTATAGTCTTCTCCTGAACGTGAAAGTTCCAGTTGTCCCAGTTGTTCTTCAATTGATTTTTTACAAATCCATAGCCCCAGCCCGGAACCGTTTGTTTTTGTTGTAAAGCCTTCATTGAATATTTTCTCGGGTTCTTTTATCCCCGGTGCATTATTAGACACCATAATTACCGCAAAATCTTCTTCTTTTTCGGCTGCAATTTTTATATACTTACCATTACTTGATGTGTCTTCTGTCGTTTCATCTACTGGGAATGCTTCGACAGCATTTTTTATCAAATTTATAAGAACAGCTGTTAATTTTTCAGAATCAGCCAAAATTTCAACATTTGGAGATTTTTCAACATGGAGGTTGATATCACGGCCATCTGTGTATACACCTGCAAGACTTACTGCATTTTCAATAATTTCATCAAGAATGACCGGCTTTAATTCAGAGTTTTCTTTTGTCTTTAATGATAAAAGGGAATTATTTGCCATTGAAATGCTCTTGTCTATCGCCTTTAGGGCATTCAAAATGCTGTTTTTGTCAATATCTTTTTTCTCAATATGTTTCTTGATTATTCCGGAATATAGATCGCAAATTGACAGTTGATTTTTTATTTCATGTGCAATAACACGGGATTTTTTCTGTGCATAATCAGAATCAATAAGGGTACCGGCACTTTTTTCAGCATAACCCAGTACTGCGTCATTTGCGGATTCTTCAAGGTTTTCAAGAAGTTTTCTCAAAGATGCGTTCAAAAGCATATTGTCACGTCTGTCCGGTGTAAATTTCTCTTTGTAGGGAGAAATATCGACTTTAGAATTTCTTTGTATAATATCCAGAGGTTCGGTTTGAAGTTTTGAATTGTACAAAGAATAATATCTTACGGTATTTTTGTCTCCGCTGTTATAGTCCCAAATAAGTATTGCAACAAATCTGTGTGTCATAACACAAATAAATTCTGTTTTTGCCCATACCTTTTCTATTAAATTATTTGATTTATCCGAATAATCTACAGCCTCAATATCAGAAAACTCTAATCTTTTAAGAAGTCCTTGTAAACCATCTTTTTGTTCAATTCTGTATAATACCACTCCTGTTTCGGGTGTATCCAAAAGCGGTTCAAGCACGGAACGAACCAGACACTTAAGTGCCTGTTTCGTTAAAAACCGATTTCCTTGTGATTCAATCAGCTCTCTTAAATAATTTTGCTGTCTGACTATTTTCCGCATTAATTAATCTCCAAATTCCAAGCCTGTCTTGGTTACGTTACCATTTTTATTACCTTCCTGCCGGAGTATCTACATATAGGATTACCTTCCGGCTAAAACATTTACCCCCCCCTTTTTGGTTAAAAACCCATTATTAATTGCATAAAGAACAGCTTGAGTTCTGTCATTTACCTGCAATTTTTGGAATATATTGTTTACGTGAGTCTTAACCGTAGTTTCTGAGATAAATAATTTAGCGGCTACACCTTTATAAGTAACACCTTGTGTAAGAAGTTCAAGGACTTCTTCTTCTCTTTGTGTCAGATATGACAATAAGTTTTCTTCGCCTGATTCTTGTCTTGCTGTTTCTTCTCTGAAGGATTGTTGAAAATATTCAAAGAACCTTGAAGACAGAGCAAGCGGAAGATAAATTTTGCCGTTCAATACTTCTTCAATTGCGTAAATAAGTTGTGCTGATGCCATTGTTTTTAATACATACCCTTTAGCGCCTATTTTCATTGCTCTAAAAATTAAATCTGCATCATCGTAGCCGGAAAGTGCAAGGACTTTTGTATCCACGTCAAGCTTTCCGATTTCCATAATTCCTTGTAATCCGTCTCTATCCGGCATGTTCATGTCCAAAAGGACGATATCCGGTTGATATTTCTTAATCAAATTCAAACCGACAGTTACATTTGTCGCAATCCCTACAACATCAAAGGTTCCTTCAAGGTTTAATAATTCCCTGATACCAACGAGGTGTTCATAATTGTCATCAATCAGTAACACTTTTGATTTTTTCTTAAATTCCCGTCTCATACTCTCTCCTTCTCCCATATCCTTATAGTTTATATAATTGTGTTTTTACTCTTCTCTACTCTATGTATATTACCCCCTTTTAGAGGATTGTTTCATCGACAAGAAGGTTTATTTTAGGGCGTTTTGGGTAGATAGACGGATTTAGACCACATGGTCTAGGAGTAAATGTATATAAAGTAATAACGGGCATTTGATAGCATGCTCATGGGGAAAGGCAATCTACGTTAAAAAGTCTAGTGAAAAAAGATTAGGCTCATCTATTGAACCCAATTTTAATAAGGTCTATTTTTCGGATTTACCTCGATAAATTTTAGTATTATAATAGGTTAAAATACTTGGAGTTTATTATGTTTAGAGATTTTAATGAAGTAGTATGCCTCGGGATGGGCGGTTCGTATTCAGAAATCGCAAAGGATGCGCTTTTCAAAACCTATGATTTGTATCTTTATCAAAGGTCGCTAACTTCTATTAAGGAATGTATTGAGTATGTTGATGAGTATTCAAATGCGATTGCGATTTTGCCTATTGAAACTACTTATAAGGGTATAATAAGAGAAACATTGGACAACCTTATTCAAACAAAAAACCAGAATATTAGGATTTTAGCGGAGACAACGCTCCCCGTTAATGATTGTTTGCTTTCCAAAACGACGGAATTCTATAGTATTATGGGCTTAATTACCAACCCCGGTGCTTTCTCAAAATGCAGAAATTTTGTTAAAGAAGAAATGCCTCGTCAATTGGATATAGTTATGGCTGAAAGTATGGATGAGTCTGCAAGGCTTTTGCAAAACTACAATATTACTTATTCCATTATTGGGACTCATAAAACGGCAGAAATATATAATCTTAATATTCTAAAAGAACATATAGAAAACTACAAAAATAACAACAGAAGATTTATAGTAATAGGTGACGGACAGACAGAACCGACAGGAAACGACAAAACGAGTATTGTTTTATTCTTAAACGACCGTCAGGGTGCTTTGCTCGATATTGTACAGGTTTTTGTAAAATATCATATAAATATTACCCAGATAAGTTCAAAAATGATGAATAATAAACAAGAAGATCAGGCAGTGTTTATAGATTTTGTCGGACACGAAAAAGAAGAACTTATACAAAATCTGTTAGCGGATTTGGCTCCGATTGTCCAGAGTGTTCGTGTAATCGGCTCGTATACAGGGTTTTGATTAGGCAATATAGTTCCTAACAGCAGGGATTTTTGCACAATTATCCAAATATTCTATTGTAGACATTTTTTCTTTATAAAGGTATTTGATGAAGTTCAGATATGATACGTCAATAGAGCTTATTAGAAGGTTGATTTCAAAACCTTCAGAACAGAACGGCTCATAATCATACACAACATAACTGTTGTACTTGCTTTTCCACTCTTTGCGTTCAACTCTGCAATTGTTTTCTTCTGCAATATCTTCAACCCAGTCGACTATATCTTTATTTATATTTTTTATTTCTAAGTATTTATTCTGAAATTTTCCCATAACAATTTCTCCATACAAAAATTGTAAGGGGTTAGGTATGAAGATAAATCACCATTTTGTCTAATTTAAGGAGGTGGTAAATATAATTATTTAAATTACATTTATGTGGCAAAATATATATTTAGGTGTAAAAGTTTTATGATTTTTATAGGAACTTTCTTTGTCATCAAAGAAAGTTCCGCAAAGAAACTGCCGAGCGGAACTGCGCCCATTAATCAATTGTACGGTTCGACTTAAGGCGGATTAACTCACTACGTTCAGACAAAAACGCCCTGATGTTGTCTCACCTACATTGATTATTCGCTCCGTTATGCTCGGAGGCGAATATTTCAAACCCTCGCACAATGGGAGAAGGAAGGGTGAGGGGAAAAGTAGCGAGCGTGTCACAAAGTGACAATAGCGAGCAGGAAAAATTCGGCGTAGCCGAAAGTTAAACCACAGCCGAACGAAATGAGGATGTAGAAAACTATTGCGTGTTTTCTCTTTCTTTGGGTACATTTCTTTCTCTTTACATCGCAATTAAAGAGAAAGAAATGTACAAAATAAAAATTAATTAAATGTTATACCTTTCAGCCCCTTTATTTACGCCTGCACCGCAAATAAAAGAAAGAAGAAAAAAGGCACCATAAATAAGTTTATTAAAATTAATACACCAAAATGTTTGGACGTATTAAATGTCACTATATTTGTTCTTTTCAAAGCAAAGGATATTTATTAGGGAAAATGCCATAACGATTACCAAAAGCACAACTGCCATTGCGGAAGCGTACCCCAAATCAAGGTTTTCAAAGGCTCTTTCATAAATATAATAAACAATAGTTTTTGAAGAATCTAAAGGCCCGCCTTTTGTCATAACATAAATTTCCGCAAAAACTTTCATTGCAGAAATGGTACTTATTGTGGATACAAGCGCAATTGTCGGCATTATATGCGGAATTGTTACGGTTAAATGTTTTTGCCAGAAGTTTGCTCCGTCGATATCGCAGGCTTCGTACAAATCTTGCGGTACACTCATTAGGGATGCTAAATAAATCATCATATAATACCCGATTCCCTTCCAAATAGTAACTACTGCGACTGAAAATAATGCCCATTTTGTATCAATAAGCCAACCTATCGGGTGCAAATGAAATAATGATAATAAATAATTCAGTATTCCCTGGCCTGCGTATAACCACTTGAATGCAATTGCAGCAACTACTATTGAAACAATTACAGGGAAATAAATCAGAATTTTATATAGTGTAATTCCTCTTATCTTTTGGTTTATAAGGATCGCAACAAAAAGTGGAAATGTTACTAAAAACGGTACTGCAATGACAAGATACATAAACGTATTAAACATTACTTTGTAAAAAATCGGTTCTCTAAATAGTTTTATGTAATTATCAACTCCGTTAAATGTTGGGTGGTAAAGGCTGGATGAATAATCAAAGAAACTCAGTCCAAACGTTTGAAAAAACGGTATGAAAAAAAATACAACCAATACCATAATTGCAGGAATTAAAAACAAATAAGGTGTGTATTTTTTATAATAATTCATAGTTAAATTATCTCATTTGACCGGTTTTCGGTCAATACTTATTACAACAGAATCTGTGTTCCGAGCATGATTCTATGAGAATCTTTCATTGAATCGTTTTGGCAGAATACATAATCTAAAATAAGTTTTAATCCAGGCCCTTTGATAAAATAGTTAATACCAAAAGAGTACTCGCGGCGGTTATTATGTTTAACATTTTTATCCGGGTCAAATTCGTCATATCTTGCCAGCACATGCAGTTTTGGTGTCACTTTATATCTTAGAGTTGTATAAAAACCGCTTGCGTGTTTATCTATTACATATCCGGCACGCCCGTTGTATCCGTCAGCGTTTGCCCATTCAAAATTAGCTTTAAATTTTTTGTATTCATAACTTGCATAGGCACCGGTAACAGTATAATTAGAATTCCTATGACCACTCTGGATCCCGCCTCCAAGTTTAAGCTTGCCGTATTTACCCTTGGTCTTTCCGAGCGGTTTAATATTCACCCAGCCATCAAATTCAGCTCCAGGGAAGAATGAGTTAAAATATGTTCCGGAACTGTATCCGCCGATATCGTACTCAATTAAACTATAGTCTCCGATGACTCTTGCCCCCAGTTTCCTAACTGTACCGAAGTTTCTTGCAATTTGTGAACGATAGATAAAAGGAAGCTGGTATGAACTTCTTTTACTGTCTATGCCGTTTCCCGGACGTTGATAACCAACTTGTATCCTGTGGTTTGGGATTGCATTTGTCCCTATATAGAAATCGGAAAAAGCATTTCTTAGCATATTTTTGCTTGAAAGCGGTGAGATTGAAAACAACATCCTGAAATCGGATTTGCCATCTTTAAATTTTCCGTCAACACCTGCATTTATTGCGTTGAACCCATAGTTAGCTTTTAAGGAATCAGGTTCATTAAAATTAAAAAGTAAACTCCCATTATAACCGGCAAAAGGGTGTATACTCTCTATAACCTTATTATTTTCAAAATGCTTGGTTAATATATCTGTTAATAAGTAGTTATTCTTATCTGTTTGTGTAACTTCAAGTTCATATATATCCCTTAACTTGTCACGTAAAGTTGGTTCCTGTTGTATTTCCGCATGTTCTTCAGCGCTTTGAATACCTAGATCATCTAATTCTTCATTAATTGGTGTTTTTTCAATCTCCAACACAACTTCGTCCGGCGAACTATATTCCTCTATAGCATTTGCCGCATGTGTACAAAACATTGTTAGGGTAATTAAAATGAGTAAAAACTTTCTCATAACCCTATAAGGATATCACAAAATACAATAATTTACCAGCATATTGAAAAATATTTTTGATTACGCTTCACTTTCTGCGGGGAGTGCATTTTTTGGTGCGTATTCTTCCTCTTCTTCTTTTGTAATATTGATTGGGAGCCTAAAACCAAAGGTCGAACCCTCGCCCTCTTTTGATTGGACAAACACTTGTCCATTGTGGTGTTTTTCAACAGTGACTTTAACCAAATGCAAGCCTAAACCGGTTCCCTTTACAGTATGAGTATCATTTTCGACACGGAAGAATCTATCAAATATTTTCTTCTGATATTTTTCGGGTATACCAGGCCCCTGATCTTCAACGCTGACTTCAACATATTGTCCGTCGCGGGAGCGTTCAACCCTAATTTTTATGCGCTTTCCATCCGGAGAATATTTAATCGCATTTGTAATAATATTCATCAATGCTCTTGAAATGCTGTCAATATTTAGCCATATTTCCGGCAAATCCGGTTCTTTCATAACCGATATTGTCAAATCATGCTCTTTTGCAAGAACTTGAACTTGATTTACGCAATCCTCAACGATTTCCATGATATTTTGTTTGGATTTCTCGAGTTTAACATTTTGAGATTCATAACGCGAAAAATCAAGAATATCATTAACCATACGGTTAAGCCTTATTATTTCCTGATTCATCACACCAATAAATTCACGCTGTGTATTGAAATCAAAATCATTACCAAAATTGTAAAGGGTATCTATATAGCTCCTAAGGACAGTCACAGGGGTTCTAAGTTCGTGGGAAACATTAGAAATGAAGTGTGAACGGAGTTCGTCCATTTCAACATCTTTTGTAACATCAATAAGAACAATGATATAACCTACGTAAGCATTAGAGCGTGTAAACATTGGTGATATCAAACACTTGATTATACGCTTATCTACTTCAATATTAAATGGCGTCGGTGTTCCGTTTTCTTCAAGCGGAGTATCTTTAAATTTTGCGATTTTATCACTAAAACAAAATTCTCCTGTAGAATCACAGAATTGTTGAATTTGAGTCCCAACTATATTTTCTTCATCAACTTCTAAAAGCATTTTGGCGTGATTGTTTACCATAATGACTTTGTCGTGGTTATCGCAAACGACAACACCGTTTACAATACTCATCAGAACCGATTCAAGTTTATTTCTCTCAAATGTAAGACTTTCAATTGTCTGCTCATTGTATCTGCTGAGTTTTTCAGACATATCATTGAAAGCATCGTAAAGCTCTTTGACTTCGTTATCAACGTTTTTATCATCAAGCATATATCCAAATTCACCGGAAGAAATCTTTTTTACACCTTGGTACAATTTACGAAGTTCTGTGGTAATAATCGAGGAATTCATATATATAATTCCGGCTATAACAAGCCACGCAAGTAAAAATACTATTGAAACAGAAACTTTAGCCGTTGCTGAAATGTTGTCAATTATTGTTCCGGAAAGGCCTACCTCGACAGATCCGACATTTGAAGTCTCGCCTAGATTTTTGACTATCATTGGAGAACTTACATTTATTCTCGCTTTGGCTGCACGTTCTGCGTAGTCATCTTTGCTTGAATATATTACTTTTGATTGATTGTCTTTAAATATAATAAATGAAATATCATCATTGCTTTTTAAAATAGAATTGGCATTTGTCCTCAAAGCATCGTATTTTGCAAGGGGTGGAACTTCTTTTGTTACTTCAATACCTTCAATGGCGAGTGTCTTTGATAATACTTGCCCGAAGTTTTTATAAGCATCGTACATATTTTTGTCAATACTTATAAGAGCAAACCACGCAGTTGTTAAAATAAAAAGGGTACTGATTGCAAGACCGACAACAATCAAACGTGTCTGAGAAGACATTCCTTTTTTGCGTTTTCCCTCTTTCTTAACCAAGTCTGTAGTGTCCATACCAGAATTATAACACGTAAAACTTTTTTCAACAATAAGATTGTACAAGCTTCCCTTTTTTTGTTAGAATAAGGAAAAGAAAGAGAGGGAGTTTATTATGTGTAAAAATTTATGTAAAGAATTGCGCGATTTTATTTTACGCGGAAACGTTATGGACATGGCAGTCGGTATCATTATCGGTGCAGCTTTTGGAAAAATTGTTGACTCATTGGTAAAAGATATTATAATGCCACCGATCGGTTTTGCTTTGGGTAAAGTTGATTTTTCAAATATGTACTTTACCTTATATCCGATAGGTGAAAAATATGATTCATTAGATGCAGCTGCGGCAGCCGGTGCGGTCACTATTAACTATGGTCTTTTTATTAACACGGTAATCAGCTTTTTAATTGTTGCTTGTGCGATTTTTGTCATTGTGAAAGCTGTAAATACAGTTAAAGAAAATGCTGCAAAGAAGGAAGAAGAAGTAGCTGCTGCCACAGAAAAAGAATGTCCTTTCTGCTGCACATCAATTCCTATAAATGCTAAAAGATGTCCGCATTGCACATCTGAATTAAATTAGTGTAAATTTTACAAATTTACTTCAAAAAAAGGGTTGAAATAGTAATTTACATGGTTTATAATAAGTATATATAATAGTATATACTTATTGAACTGAATAAAAAGGATTTTAGACATGACAATATCATTTAGCGGACTTGCATCAGGTTTAGATACATCAAGCTGGGTAGAAGCATTAGTTTCTGTCAGACAACAGAAAATTACCTCTTTGCAAGCGGATTTACAGGCTATACAAACGAAGAAGGGTTCGCTTACTGCAACTCGTTCTACCGTATCTGCATTGAGAACGGCAATAGAAAAGTTTACAGATAAGAAATTTGGCGGAACATATGACTTATTTGGCAAAAATAGTGCTATTTCGTCTAATGAGGATATATTTACCGCAACGGCATCTAACAGCGCTATAAAACAAACCTATAATATTTCAGTTCAAAAACTAGCAACGATGACAAAGGCTACTTCTTTAAATAGCGCCAGTTCCATCGCTGATGATTCTACTAAGCTTTCAGGGCTTGGTATTTCTGCAGGTAAATTGACAGTTTATGTTGACGGACTGAAGAATACTATTGATATTGAAGAAAATGACACTGTTGGTAATTTTAAAGCAGATTTAGCTGCGATTGGTATAAATGCTGATATTGATGAAGATGGTAAGCTCGTGCTTTCTTCGAATCTCGGTCAAGCGATTCACGTAGGTGCGACAACGGATACAACGAACTTTGTTTCAATAACCGGCATGGCTGCTCAGGGTGACGGGACTTATTCTTCTTCAGTTTCTTTGTACAAAGCTAATGCATCGACAGTTTTAACATCGGAAGATTCAGGATTTAACCAAAGAATTACGGCAGGAACGTTTACTATCGGAAATGCTGTGTTTAATATTGGCGAATCTACAACGCTTAGTGATATAATTGCTCAAATCAATAATAATGAAGATGCACAGGTAAGTGCGTACTGGGATGATACAACCGGTAAGATCACTTTAACTTCTACGAAAGAGGGTGCATCGTATATCAACATTGAGGCAGGTACAAGCAACTTTACTGATGTTATGGGCTTTACCGAAACAACAAGGGACGGTGAAAACAATATACTTTCTCAAATAATGTATATTGATGCTCAAACACTTGGTGAAAATGCAGAATTTACAATTAACGGAACTGCAATGACTTCTACATCAAATACAATAACATCTGATGTATCAAGAATAGCTGGCGTGACCCTGACTCTCAAAAAAGTCAGTGGCGAGGATGATGGCGATACAACGCTTAGAATAGAACAGGATTCCTCACCTCTTGTGGAAGCAATTAAGAACTTTGTCAGTGCATACAATGACACAATTAGTAAGATTGAAGAAGTTACCGCAAAAGGCGGAGATTTACAGAGAGAAACTTCTTTGACAAGTTTGGCAAGTACATTGAAAAACTATGCAAACGGAAGTAATTCATCCAACGGTGGAGCATTTAGACTTCTTTCCCAAATAGGAATTTCAACAATGCAGGCAAATAGTGGTGACAATCTGTCTACTGATACCAATAAGCTTGAATTTGATGAAGATGCGTTCTTGCAAGCGTTAGAAGAAGATCCGGCGTCACTAGAAGCATTGATTGGTGAAGATACAGGTATTTTTGGCTTGATGGAATCAGCCATCGAAACATCTTTAAAAGCTGTATCCGGTTATTTTGACGTAAAACAATCCACTTTGGACAAAGATATAACAAAAGCTCAAGAAAAAATTAAGAAACAACAGGAAAAGGTTTCTACCTATAAAGCTCAATTGGAAAAGAAATTTAGTGCAATGGAGACTTTAATTTCTCAAATGCAGCAAAATTACAGTTCTTTTTTGAGCTAGTTTAGTTATTTTACAGGATCCGTTGATTGCAATGTTATTTGCGGTTTTCTTTGGTCTGTCCAATATTTAAATTTTTGTGTAAAGATTTCTCAAAATCCTTGTTATCATTGTATTTATTTAATAGACAATGAGATTTGGTTGTAGTAAAATGAAGTGGCAAGGGAGTGTTAAATGGGAAAAGTCGTTACACAAGAAGAAATCATAAAAATTGTTAGGGAAGGACAACGCAATGGCAAAACCTTCGTTGTTACAAACGGCTGTTTTGACATTCTTCATATTGGACATGTCAGGTATCTTCAGGAAACCAAAAATCTTGCTGATTTTTTAATCGTATTAGTGAATTCGGATAAATCGGTGAGATCAATTAAGGGTGAAGGTCGACCGATTAATAATGAAAATGACAGAACAGAATTGTTAACATATTTGAGTTGTGTAGATTATGTGGTATTATTTGAACAGGACTCTCCTGCTGAATTGCTGGATAAAATAAAACCGGACATTTATACAAAAGGAGCGGATTATACTTTAGAGACACTACCGGAGAGGGATGTGGTCTTAAAAAACAATATTAGAGTAGAATTTATAAAATTTATAGAGGGAAAATCCACGACAAATTTAATTAACAAAATCAATCAAAAATAGAATATAAAGGAGTTTTATTATGAAGACTTTCACATTGGAACAGATTGCACAGATTACGGGCGGAATGCTTACAAAAGCACAAGACACCGCTATTACAAAAATTGCTCCGCCACTTTTGGCAGATGAAAATACTCTTGCTCTTGCACTTGGTGAAGATGAAATTGCGAACTTGAGCAACACAAAGGCAAAGGCGGCACTTGTTCCTTTGGGAGTCAACATTGATGGATTTACTACAATTGAAGTCGAAAGACCTCGTTTGGCAATGATGAAATTGATTACAATGTTTTATGAAGAACCAGGGGTAAATGAAGGGATTCACCCGACTGCTGTCGTTGCTTCAACTGCAAAAATCGGTCAGCATGTTTCATTGGGTGCTAACGTTGTAGTTGGTGAACATGCTGTAATTGGAGATAATACAAAAATTTTAGCAAACGGTTATATAGGGAATGGTGCAAGTATAGGTTCTGACTGTTTCTTTCATCCGGGAGTAAATATTGGTGACAGAGTTAAGGTTGGAAATAAAGTTATTTTACACCATGGAGTTTCTCTCGGTGCTGACGGTTTCAGCTTTGTAACAGAAAATCCAAACAATATTGAACAGGCACGTAAAGATGGTGAAATCAGAGAGAGCAGCACAGAACAGGTTATATTCAAGATTCCTTCAATTGGTTCTGTTATTATCGGAAACAATGTTGAAATCGGTGCAAATACTTGCATAGACCGAGGAACAATTGAGAATACAATTGTTGGCGATAATACAAAGATTGATAATCTGGTTATGATAGGTCACAATTGTCGCATTGGTAAAGGTTGTATGATAGTTTCTCAGGTGGGTATTGCCGGAAGCTGTGTAATAGGCGACAGAGTAGTTATAGCAGGTCAAGCAGGTCTTGCAGACCACTTGTCAATTGGTGATGATACAATTATTGCCGCACAGGCGGGTGTTTCAAAGAGCTTCCCCGCGAAATCAATTGTTGTAGGTTCTCCGGCTATGCCAAGAAAAGAATTCATCAAACAATTAAAGATTATGAAAGATGCAGGCGATTTAATTTCTAAATTCAGAAAATATGAACCGCTCTTGAAGTCTTTTGAAGATGGAGTAAATGAAAGCAATATAGCAAAAGTTTAGTAGCTTGAAAGTGGGGGTTTAGTTAGAATTTTCCACTTTCTGCTTTACACTTTGTACTTGAAAAATGGTTACAATAAAAAAAGAAATAGAGACCGCCGGCGGTTCATTAATGAAAAATAAATTCTGTGAAGTGGTGATAAAACCTTCACGAGGCGGTAAGATACGCATTTTTTCGAAAGGCTCTGATAGCTGTTTTAACGCTGATATTGACAGTTTGCTTTCTACAGATCATTGTGTAACATTGTGTAGCAAAGAACACCGAACTCTTTTGGGCGATTATAAATATAAAGCTATGCTTTGTGAGCACTTTATGGCGGCTTGTGCCTTTTGTAAAATTGATTCTCTAGATGTTTATCTTTCAGAAACAGAATTCCCAATTTTTGACGGAAGTGCGAAAGAATGGGTAAAATTATTCAAAGAAGCAGGAATCGATGGGGTAAATAATTCTCTTTATACTGTAAGTGAGCCTGTTTATTATTTGAATGGAAAAACAAGTCTTGTTATTTTGCCCGATAAGGAACTCACGATATCTTACGCGGTTAATTATGACCACCCCGATTTACAACGAAGATGGGTCAGTGTCGATTTAAAGAATCTTGATGAAATAATTGAGGCAAGGACGTTTGGATTTTATAAAGACCTTAAAAAATATCAGGCACTAGGATTTGCAAAAGGTGTAACCATTGATAATACAGTTGGTTTAAAAGATGTTGGTTATACAACAGAATTGCGTTCCGAACACGAGCCAATTAAACACAAAATTTTAGATTTATTCGGAGATTTATATTTGACCGGAGTTTCGCCATTGAATATGAGAGCACAGATTTTGGTGAAAGAAGCCGGTCATGCAGTTCATACAAAAGTTGCCAAAGAATTAAAAAGCAAATTGATTAAGTTATAGTTATTTTATTTTTTAGTATTGTTTGAATAAATAGCAAAAATAATTTTTACGTTACTTATGTTAGCATGAAGGTTGAAAGATATTCATTTATTACAGCAAATACTATTTATAAAAAGTCTAATTTTGCATTTAAGCATTCTTTCTGCGAGCAATCATTAAAAAATGTCAATATTGGTATGGCATCTGATGGATTTATTGGAAAAATTAGGGTACGAAATAGCAAAAATGCGGAATGTTTGTTAAACATTATAAAAAAATCTTTAGGTGACGGGTATGAAAATTATTCCGTTAAAAATGACGGTGATATTGTTGTAGGCGAAATGAATTTAAGGGTGAAAAAATATACGAATTACGATAGGTTGCAATATCAGTCAGACCCGAGCCATGTTTTTATTGATGAATTATTTAATTATTCAAATCCCACAACTCCATATTACAAAAATATGGAGCAGTATAAGGATATAGGAATAAGGCTTATGCAAGTAGCCCTGAAAAGAAGTTATGAAGCAATGTGTAATGGCGAATTGAAACTCATTTCAAAAAATGAATCTAAAAAATGGTATAAAGGCATTATTGGTATGGTTGAAGAATTCCCTGAAACCCTTAATAGCAATTATGGTTTTAGTATACATAATCCTAATTCTATGATTCTTCCATTGGAAGCCAGAGAGCGTCTTTCAATTTTAAATGGCGGATTATAAGCTTTCATGTTATTCTTGTAGAGAATTGAGAGGATATAAAAATGGCATTTGAATCAAAAATAAGACCGATAGAATGGATTGATGGGTATTCGAGAATGGTAGACCAGACCGTTATACCTTATGAATATAAATTTATAAATATAACCAAAGGGGACGATATGTTCCATGCGATAAGGGATATGATTGTGCGTGGAGCTCCTGCTATCGGTATCGCAGGAGCTCACGGGATTGTTTTGTATGCACAAGAAGGCAGGGGTAAATGTAATGATATTGGTGAGTTCAAGAGCTGGTTGCTTGAAAAATGTGATTATATGGCAACATCACGCCCTACAGCGGTAAATCTTATGTGGGCTTGTGCAGAGCAGAAAAAAGTTATTGAAAACTCAACCTCTGATATTGACGGCTTGATAAAAGAATTGACAGAAAAAGCAATAGAAATCGAAAAAGACGATATAGCAAGGTGTAAAAAAATAGGCGATTACGGAGCAGAAGTTGTTCCAAAAGGTGCAACAATTCTTACTCATTGTAATGCGGGTGCTCTTGCAACTGGCGGTTACGGTACGGCACTCGGTGTTGTACGTTCCGCATATGATAAAGACAATACCATTAAAGTTTTTGCGGATGAAACTCGTCCGCGTCAGCAGGGTGCAAGACTTACTACGTTTGAGCTTGCCATGGATGGAATTCCGGTGACTCTTATAACGGATGGAATGTGCTCATATTTTATGAGTAAAGGTATGATTGATATGGTTGTCGTAGGGGCGGACAGAATAGCTGCAAATGGTGATACTGCAAATAAAATTGGAACTTATACAGTCGCAATTGCTGCAAAATACCACAATGTTCCTTTTTATGTTGCGGCGCCTCTGTCTACAATTGATGTTTCGATTGCATCAGGCAAAGAAATCCCGATAGAAGAACGTTCTCACGAAGAAGTTACGCATATTAACGGGAAACGTATTTGCGCAGAGGGAGTAAATATAATAAACCCTGGGTTTGACGTAACTCCGTATGAACTTATTGCAGGTATAATTACTGAAAAAGGTATCTTAAGACCAGATTATAATAAATCTATAGCGGAATTATTTTAACTCTCCGATTAAATCATACTCTGTGGCACCGATGATTTTGACCGGTTCAATATCTCCCGGAACAACGTGTTTGTTGGTTTTTATGTTAACTATTCCGTCAATTTCAGGTGCATCATATTGAGTTCTTGCAATGACTTCTCCCTCATCAGAATAACACTCGATAATGCAGGGTAAAGTTTTGCCTATCAAGTTTTCGTTTCTTTCTTTTGAAATTTTCTGCTGAATTTCCATTAATTTTTTATACCTTGATTGTGCGACTTTAGCCGAAATTTGCGGTTTCATCGAGTAAGAAGGTGTTCCTTTTTCTCGCGAATAACAGAATACTCCGACTCGGTCGAATTTTACATCTTTCACAAATTCGCACAGGTGTTCAAAATGTTCTTCGGTTTCTCCTGGGTATCCGACTATAAAAGCGGTTCTCACAGATACACCTGGAATAAGTTCCCTGATTTTATTTACCAATTTTCTGTAATCGGATACAGGGCGTTTCATTAGTTTAAGCATTTCGGGATGAGAATGTTGAAGCGGGATATCAACATATTTAACTACTTTTTCACATCCTGCTATTGTTTTTAAAAGTTCTTCTGACATATTTGTAGGGTATGCGTACATAACTCTTATCCAGCCAAGCCCGTCTATTTTATTTAATTTTTTTAAAAGCTCAGCGAGCATTGGTTTTCCGTATATATCAATTCCGTATCCTGTCGTATCCTGTGCTATCAGAATTATTTCTGTAACACCGTTTTTGACCATTCCTTTTGCTTCTTCAACAATATTTTCCATTTTTCTGGAATGGTAATCTCCGCGCAGATACGGTATTACGCAGTACCCACATCTGTAGTTACAGCCGTCGGCTATTTTTATATATGAACTTGCGCCCATTGTTATTTGCTGACGTTTTACATTTTCGGGGTAAATATAATCAGGTTTCTGACTTACTTCCATAACTGACGAGTGTTCAAGGTTTTTTAATACATCAACAATTTTTGTAAAATCTGTTGTTCCGATAAGCGCATATATTTCGGGGATTTCCTTTTTAAGTTCATTCGCATGTTTTTGTGCAAGACAACCTGCTACAATAACTTTTTTCCCTTTTTGGATGAGCTCTAATATTGTATGTATAGATTCTTTTTCAGCATCACAGATAAAGGAACAGGTATTAACAATCACCAAATCCGTTTCGTTTTCGTTTAAAGTAACCTGATAACCATTTTGTGCAAGAATTCCGAGAATAAGTTCCGAATCAACAAGGTTCTTTGCGCAGCCATGACTTATAAGAGCAATTTTTTTCATAATCCAAGTTTAGCATGGCTTGAAAGGCTTATCAATAAAAAAAATCACCTGCAAAACCATTTGTCAACAGATTTTCAACCTTTTTTTTGGTAAATTTTTGTAAATTCGTATTTTTATTAGAAATCATGGGCGGCATGGTCAATTGTAAAAATTTTGTGAAAATTCTTTACTTGATATCAAAAAAATCAAGAATTATTATATTTATACAGACGAAGGGAGTGATGGCTACAAGACTTGGGGAGAAGTCACAAATCAATAAAAAGAGGAGAAATATTACAAATCAATTAAACCAAAATTTTAAAAAATTAAATTATTTTAAGGAGTTTTAAAAAATTTTTGGGAAGAGATTATGGGAGTTAAGAACGGCACAAACCGTTCTTTTATTTTTCTAGATGTAGTAGTAAAATAGGCTTATGGGAATAGAGAAAGTTTTAATATGCGGATTGGGAGCAGTCGGGCTTACTTATGCAAATAAGTTAAAAGATGTTTGTAAGCTTAAAATCCTTGTTAATCAGGATAGATTGGAGCGTTATTCCAAAAATGTGCCTGAATTAAACAATCAAAAAATTTATCTTGATTATATCACACCTGACCAAGCTTGGGATCCTGATTTGATAATAATTTCAACCAAATCTAATGGTCTAGATACTGCAATTGAATATATTAACAACTATATAAAAGATGAAACGATTATAATTTCACTTATAAACGGAATTTCTTGCGAAAATAGAATTGCCGAAAAATATGGGTGGGATAAAGTTTTGCATTCATATTTTATCGGGCATAGTGCTGTGAGGGACGGTAATAAGGTTACACAAGACGGCATAGGAAAAGTTGTTTTTGGTTCGCCCTACGATATAAATTCTGAAAAAGTAAAAAGTTTGGAAAACTTTTTTAAAGCCAATGGAATTGATTATGAAATTCCGGAGGATATAATGTACTCTTTGTGGTTAAAATATACTCTTAATGTTTTTTCAAACCAATTATCTGCTATTCTAAACTTAACATTTGGAGAAATGAAGTCAGAATTGTTCCAAGATTTGGCAAAAAAAGTTATAAAGGAAGTAATTGATATTGCAAAAAGTGAACATATAAATGGAGCAGAAAATCTTGAAAGGGATTCTTTAAAAGCCTTAGAGAGTATGTCTGATGATGGTAAGACATCAATGTTGCAGGACGTTCTTGCGGGCAGGGATACGGAAGTTGATATTTTTGCCGGTGAAATCATAAGGTTAGGCAAGAAATACGGTATTCCGACTCCATGCAACCAAATTATATATGATATGATAAAGATAATAGAAAAGAGGGCAAAAGTATGAATATAGCTTTTATTCCGGTGAGGGGCGGTTCTAAATCAATTCCGCTTAAAAACATAAAATTATTAAACGAAAAACCGCTTGTATATTGGACTCTAAAAGCTGCTAACGAGGCAAAATGTGTAGACAAAATCATTGTAGCAACTGATAGTGAAAAAATAAAAAACACCGTAATAGAATTCGGTTTTGATAAAGTTGAAGTATATGACAGAGATCCTGCTAATGCTCAAGATACCTCGTCAACGGAAAGTGTCATGCTGGAATATATTAGTAAGACAAATTTGGTGCCTGATGATAAGTTTATATTAATTCAGGCAACTTCACCACTTTTAAAATCCGAGCATATCGATGGAATGTATGAAAAATTATGTAATTGTGGCGCTGATTCAATATTTTCAGGAGTAAGGGAAAAGCAATTCCATTGGATTGAAACCCCTGAGGGAATCAAACCTATAAATTACGATCCGAAAAATCGTCCCAGAAGACAAGATTTTAACGGTTTAATTGTTGAGAACGGTGCTTGTTATATAAACTCTGTCGGAAACATCCTTCGTGACAACTGCAGACTCTCCGGTAGAATAGAATTTTATGAACTTCCGCCTGAAACAGGTTATGAGATAGACGAAAAGCACGATTGGATAATTGCAGAGAATCTTTTAAAGAACTTCTACAAGTAACAAAAGCAATATGTTCTATTTCGCATACTTAAGAAATGTTTGGACTTTTGTTTGCATCATTTCTTCTGTAATTAACCATTTACCGTTGGGTTGTTTTTTTACAATCATATATGTTTTTAACTTATAAGTTTCGCCTGAGGGCTGTCTTAAAGATGAAACCTTATAACTTCCATTGGCCATTGGCGTTACAGTTATTTCTGTATAAGTATTTTTATATTTTCTTAGTTTTGCACCTGCTTGACCTAACCTTAGTTGCCTTAAATAAGTCGCTGTATCGGTATCGACATCAACTGTCGTTCCGTCCGGTTTAATTACCTGTCTGATTATTTTAGCTGATGGAGAATACATGTTTCCTACAGAATCACTATAAGTATTTGCAGCATTTACATATCCGTTAAAGAAATCTAATGCTTCTTGTTTACCATCCGCAAAAACGGATAGAGAAGTAAACATTAAAACCACTAAAGAAATAAAAAATTTTTGCATAAATAGTACTCCTATATGTTAGGTAAATCACCTTTCACTTCCGCAATCTCATTTGAATTTAGGCCAAAAACAGTATGTAAAGCCTTAACCGCTGCATCTGCGTTATCTTTATCGACCAGACAGCTTATCCTAATATCGCTTGTAGCAATCATTTTAATATTGATACCTAAGTCAGCCAGAGTTCTGAACATTTTTGCTGCGATTCCAGGTCTTCCTACCATACCGGCGCCAACTAGTGAAATTTTTGCGATTTTGTCATCAATAAGAGCTCTGCTGTAACCCATATGGGGTCTAAGCTTTGCTATAACATCCATGGCCCTATCTGCATCTTCTTTTGCCATAGTAAAAGCTATGTCATTTGTATTCAAATCTTTTCTTGCGTATGACTGAATAATCATATCGACTGAAATATTTTCTCTTGCGAGTCCGTCAAACAGAAGTGCTGCTGTACCCGGGTTATCCTGAACATCACACACAACTATTCTTATTTGTTTAAGGTCAGATGCAACCCCTGCAACAGGTTTATGTAATTCCATATCCTTTACTCCTAATATTAAAGTTCCGCAATCATCAAGCTTAAAAGTACTTCTTACTGTTACCGGTGTTGAGTGCAGCATAGCGGTTTCGACAGCCCTCGGGTGTAAAACATTCGCTCCGCCTGATGCTAATTCCATCATCTCTTCATAAGAAATTTGTTTAAGTTTTGAAGCACACGGAACAACTCTAGGGTCTGTTGTATAAACCCCTTCCACATCGGTATATATGTCACATCTCTTGGCACCTAAAGCTCCTGCTAATGCAACAGCAGACGTATCTGAACCGCCGCGCCCGAGAGTAGTAATTTCAAAATCATCAGTTACACCTTGAAAACCAGCTATTACTACGACTTTACCCTCTTCAAGATACTGGTTTATTTTATCAGTCTTAATTTCAAGAATTCTTGCTTTAGTATGAACTTTTTCAGTAATTATACCAACCTGCATTGCATTCATACTTACAGCATCACACCCTTGAGCTTGTAGTGCCATAGCCAAAAGCGCTATTGATACTCCCTCTCCGGTTGATAGTAACATGTCCATTTCTCTTGAAGATGGATTTGGGGTTATGTCTTTTGCCAGTTTTACGAGCATATCAGTTGTATGTCCCATTGCTGAAACTACCACGACAACACTATGTCCAAAATTTTTCTCTCTAATTACAGCTTTGGCAACGTTTTTGATTTTTTCCGTATCAGCAACGGACGTTCCCCCAAACTTTTGTACTATTATATCGTTCATTATCTTATATTCCGTAAAAATAGAGTCAACTATAATTATATATACAAATAACGATAAATACAATAAGATTGTTCGTTTATACCAAAAATCATATAAATAAGGTAAATCGTCCTGAGTGCTGGAACAAAAATAAGTGCTGGTGTATAATAGAACTATTAGAAGGAGAAAATCATGAAACTAAGTTTTAATTTGGAAGATATAAATTACTTAAGAATGGAATATTCTGAAGGTGATGCAAAAAAAGAGATAAAACTTGCAGTTAAAGAGAAAAGGGAAAATGAATTTATTGCTGTTTGTGAAACAAATGGGCTTAATTATATTGAAACTCCACAAAAAGTTTCTATCGATTTTATTACGCATGACGGATTATATAAAACGCATACAATGTTAAAAGAGGTTAACAATGAGGGTGAATACACTTATTTTGTAATTGATAATCCGGCATCACTTGATTATCAACAAAACAGAGAATATTATCGTGTAATCGTCGAATATGACTGTATTTATACTGTTGAAACTGATATGGGAACGGAATCATATAATGCTTTAACATATGATATTTCTGCAGGGGGAGTTTCAATTATTACAAATGAAAATGTAATATCTCAGGAAGAAATGTCTATAATGATTTGTATGCCTGAGAGAAATATCAAGTCTCATTTGAAATTTATAAGATGTGAAAGGTTTGAAGACAATCAATATAAATTGTCGTTTGAATTTACTGATTTGGCTGATAAAGATTATGAAGTTCTGCAAAACCTCTGCGTGACAAAACAACTGAAATCTTTTTAACGTAAGCAATTCAAGTTAAACTACAAGCTCCAAATGGTGTAAATCATCGGTTTGGCTGACTTTGCCAAAAACAATTTCCACATATCTTTGGAGCATTCCAGTTGCACCAAAAGTTTCTTCTTCTTTTGTCCACCCAGTTTTTAAAAAACCTGCGGATTTCATTGAGCTGATAACTTCTTCTCCAAACGGTTTTAGCTCTTTCATATAGCCATGCCGTTTTGCATAAACGTACTTCATTGCTTTTTCGGTATTAGAATCAAATGCACTAATATTGATAGTTTTCATATGAAATCTTTCTAGCAGATACCTTTTCTCAAGTGAACAATTGCACCGCCCCAGGTCATTCCTGCTCCAAAACCACAAAGTAAAACTTTAGAATCCAGTTTCATTTGCCCGTTTTTAACCCCTTCAACGAGTGCAATAGGAATAGATGCAGCAGAAGTATTCCCATATTTTTCCAGATTGGTAATAACTTTATCGTCAGTAATTCCTATGCGTTCCTGAACAGCCTTAATGATTCGAATGTTTGCCTGGTGAGGAACCATATAATCAATATCCTCTGTTTTTAAACCGGCATTTTTTATCAGTTCATCAACATAATTCGGAAGAAGTTTTACTACAAAAGTATAAACACCTTTTCCATTCATTTTGATTTTAGGTTCACGTTTTTCATTTGATTTAACAAGCGGACAGGTATCACCATCGAAATGCAGTTCTATTAAACCACCCTGTGTGCCGTCTGCCTGAATATCCAAAGCAATAATGTCATCTTTACCATCATCGGAAGGAGTAACAACCATTGCACCTGCTCCGTCGCCGAAAAGAATAGAAGTACCTCTGTCTGCCCAATCCAGGTGTCTGGAATTGTTATCTGTTGCAACAATAAGTATATTTTTATACATACCGGAAGCTATAAAGCCTCTGGCAATACTTAAGCCGTAAATCAAGCCTGAGCATGCTGCCGAAATATCGAATGCCGGAACAGGTTTTGTAATTCCAAGCCGTTGCTGAAGCCGGCAGCTCATTGAATACATTTCAACAGGGGTTGAAGATGCTGCAATAATCATATCCAAGTCATCCGGTTTAAGTCCGGCTTTTTCAATCGCATCATGGGAAGCTTTTTCTCCCAAATCGATGGCGTTTTCATCACCGGAAACTAACCTTCTCTCTCTTATCCCGGTTCTTGAATAAATCCACTCGTCAGATGTATCATACAATTTTGTTAAATCGTCATTTGTAACAACCGTATCAGGCACGCTATATCCTATACCTGCAATTTTTAACGGTATTGCATTTTTAATCATTCTCTAAAGTCTCCTTATGCAATACTGTCAGCGATTTTTTTATTTACGCATGTTTCTACGGCTTCTTTTGCAACCCTCACAGCGTTTTTAATAGCATATGCTTTACTTCTGCCATGAGAAATAACGGTGATTCCTTTGACACCCAAAAGCAACATTCCGCCGAATTCTTCGTAATTTATTCTTTCGTGAATCCTTTTCATAAAAGGTTTAGCCAAAGTTCCTATAATCATACCCAAAATATCTGATTTAAATTCACTCTTTATCATTTTTAGAAGGAGTGATGCAGTTCCTTCGGTAACTTTTAGAACAACATTGCCGACAAAACCATCGCAAACTACTACATCACAAACATTGAGGAATAATTCTCGTCCTTCGACATTTCCCATAAAGTTAAATCTGTCTTTTTCTTCTTCCAAAAGAGCGTAAGTTTGTTGTGCGAGTTCATTACCTTTTCCGGCTTCTTCGCCGATATTGAGAACGCCGATTCTCGGGTTCTCAATACCCAGAACGCTTCTTGAAAAAGTTTGGCCCATAATTGCGAATTGTTTAAGCATTTGCGGAGTGCAATTGCTATTTGCGCCGCCATCGATTACAACAATTGGCTTTTTCATGGTTGGAAGGGTAACTGCAATAGCTGGTCTATCGATTCCCTGAATTCTTCCTAAGCCAAACAAACTGGATGCCATTGCGGCACCGGTTGAGCCTGCCGCTACAAGGGCATCTGAGCTCCCTGTCGCAACGGAATTTACTGTTAAAACAATTGAGGAATTTTTCTTTTTACGAATAGCTTGTCCTGGCGCTTCGCCCATTTCAATAACTTCTGAAGCGTGTGTAACTTTAATGTCAAGGGATTTAACATCCACTCTGACACGTCTGCTTCTTCCGGCTTTACCGCATGGTGACAAAAATCCTTCCTGTTGTATTTTTTCAAGGCATTCCTCAATCCTGTCTTGCTTACCCACAAGCTCAATTGCCACGCCATACTCGGCAGCAGCCCATACAGCGCCCGCTACTATTTCAAACGGAGCATAATCTCCCCCCATTGCATCTACAGCTATTCTGGTCATTTAACTCTATCCCCTTTTTGACGTAATCCGTGGCTCGTGAAAGGTGATTTGAACTTATATATCCAATTCACGCTTCACGACTCACAATTCACATTATAAATTATTCTTCTGTTTTTTCTTCTTTTGTTTCTTCAGCTTTTACTTCTTCAACGACTTCAGTTTCTTTAGTTTCTACAGCTTCTTCAGCTTTTGTTTCTTTAACTTTCTTTGTTGATTTTTTAGCTGTTGATTTTTTTGCCGGAGCTTTCTTTGCTGGTTTTACTTCCTTAACTTCTGCTCCGTCCACAAAACCTTCTGATTTTCTTGAGACAACTTTTCCTTTGTACTGACCACATGCTGTGCAAACTGTGTGTGCAAGCATTTTTTGTCCGCAATTAGGACAAGTCGTTAAGGTTGGCTTTGTTGCCTTCCAGTTACTTCTTCTTTTACCTTGAGCACTATGCCCTGTTCTTTTCTTTGGTACTGCCATTTTTCCTATACCTTTCTAATTCTGTTGTACACCTATATTTCGGGTTAATAAATTACCTCAAAACATCAGAAATGCCTGTATTTTAATCTTTGCGTTCAATCTTGATGGTTTTAAAAACGTCCATCCTTTCATCATGAACTTTCATATCTTCATCCGATACAAACATATCTTCATTACAATTTATACCACAAACCTTTTTATTTGGTAAAGATAATATTACAGATTGATACAATAAGTCATAAATATCTATTTCTTTTTCGCCGTTAAGATCGGTTATGAATTGTCCGCTTTTTAACTCAAATTCTTGTCCGTATTCGTCTTGAAGAGAATTTTTAGCATAAGTTTCTTCAATATCAATATCAAGATTTTGTGTGAATTCATTAAGACATCTGTCACATGTCAGTTTGATTTTTCCCTTGGCATGGCCTGTTACTTCAATAAAATCTCCCAAAGATTTTAGATCCAGCTCCGCTTTAATTTTACAATCCAACTCTTCTATTGAATCATCAAATGAATAATGCAAAGTTTTATTTGGTTTCAGTTCTATATCTTCAATTTTTATTTTGTGCATATCTTCTCCGCGATCCGTGAATTGTGATTAGTAAAAGGTGCTTTTAAACTTTATTGAACCGGTTCATCCTGCAATAAAAGTCCTGCCATTTGAGTTGAAACAAAACAAAGCTTTTTGATTGGTCCATTTGGTTCTTTTTCAACCAAAACAGGAGTAGGACTCTTCATGAGCTGTTTCAATTCCGAATAAACAGCTTGCGGATTATCAAAATACATAACGATTGGCGTCGCAGAACCTTTTAAAAACAAAATTAATGATTGTCTTGTTTTTTGTGCAGCATTAAAGTTTTGGACCATTATACTCTCTCCTTTTTTCTTAACCTGTGTTTAATTATATTACAAAATTATCCACATGAAAATGGCATGCGTTTTTATGCAGCGTTATTAGAGGTAAGTTGTGACAATGAGGAATTTCTTAGTGATTTAAGCCTGTATAACAATTTATATTTGAAAGAATATTCTTTGTCATTATCATAAATTTTTCCACGCACTCTAACTTTTGATAACAAATCATCAATGCTGATTTTGTCACTGTCAATATAGACATCTCTTTTGATTTTTTTCAGTTGACCAAGATCGGTAACCATAGATTTTTTAGCAAAAATAAGAGATCCGCCAATTTCTTTAAGATTGCCAAGGCTTGTAATTTTTGAATATTCACAGTTTAAATCTCCGCCAATATATTGTAGTTCTCCAAGGTCTTTGATATTTTGACCTAAAATAATACTTTGGCGGACATGTCGAAGCTTATTCAGAGATTCAATTTTGCAGAAGTATGAGAAATCAGCATATCCGCCAATATATTCCACGCTGCCCAAATTTGTAGCTTGTGAGCGGTTAAAAATTGCATCCCCTTTTATTATCTTTATGTCTTTTAATAATTTATTCTCATCAATTCCAAAATCACTGAATGTATAATCCGAATAAGGCAACCTGTATTCAGAAATAATGAGTAAACCATCTTTGTCTTTTTTGCATTTTATATCGAATGCTTCAAGAATTTCTTGTGTTGAATAATTTTCAATTCCTTTGGGGAATTTTTGATTTAAAATATGTTCCATCCAGATTTGTTTTAAAACATGATCAGGAGTGCTAAACCAAACTTGGTCGCCGATATTTTGAATATTACCCATACTTGTTGCATTAGTATTTATAAAATTGGCTGTGCCCGTTATTTCTTTAATGTCTTGTAACAGCCTATTTTCATCTATACCTAAGTCACCATATGTATAATTCCCTGGTTGGTCATACCCGGAAATAATAAGTAATCCATCCGTATCTTTTTTGCATTTTATTCCAAAAGTTTCAAGAATTTGTTGTGTTGAATAATTTTCAATCCCTTTCGGGAATTTGTGTCGCATTATACATTTTGAACCGGCTTCTCTTAAGGCTGTGTTTGTGCCAAAGTTAATATCTCCTGTTATAATTTGCAAACTGCCCAAATCTTTGACATCATGGGAAAAATCAGCACTTCCTTTAATTATTTTAATGTCTTTTAATAATCTTGTTTCATCAATGCCCAAATCACTAAATGTATAATTATTTGGTTGCCTGTATTCAGAAATAATGAGTAAACCATCTTTATCTTTTTTGCATTTTATGCCGAATGTTTCAAGAATTTTTTGTGTTGGAGCACTTGTTATTCCGGCAGGGTACCGTTTGTTTATTTTTTTGAGCTTGTTGCGGGTGGTCTGTGCAGCCTTAACTTCTCCTCGTGTATCTTTTGCCCACCTGTATTTTTTGACATGAGCCATAGCGATATCATAGTATGACAAAGGAATGGTTGAATTGTTGCGCTCTCCTTGGATTTCTGCGATTCTGTGTTTATTAAATCTCACTCCGAGTTTTGGCCTGCCTTTTTCCATATATACGTGAAAATCTCCCTTTGCCAAATAAGGTTCTGCATTGTAACTTTTTGTACACCAGTTGTTGTGTGATAGCATTTTTAACTTATCAACATTTTGTTCGAAGTTTTGCGGATCATGTTTTTTTGAAGGTATAATAATCCAGCCGCTTAGTGATTCATCCAGCTTTCTTTCTTCAGCCATTAAACTCTTTTGCAGATTTATAGAGTATTCTTTACCAAAGTTTAGTGGTTGTTTTGGATCTTTATCCAACATACTTTCTACTTCTGTCAATGTATCTGCCAAAACACCTTTGTTTAGCACAGGTGGAAGGGTATCATCATCTTTTTTTAATCCTGAGGTTATACCTTTCATAATCATAAGTGCCATTGCACCGGTATATAAAGGATTTTCTTTAGTAATATAGTCATACCACTCCTTTATCATTGCTCTCCTTAAAATTTGCGTTCCTAGTTGTCTTCCCATGAAATCAGTTTTTGAAATGGCCATTGCTAAATCTTTACAATACTTATAAAAAGATTCAAGAAACTTATGTTTTTGCGGATTGATATTGTATTTTTTTGCAACAAACTGATCAACGCCCTTCAATTCATTCATATTCATTTTGAATGAGGGGGAATGGACATTATAGTTTGTATAACTGGTATAGTTTTGGCTAGGATTAAATTGTACTTGCATTTTTGATAAAACCTTCAATCAATTTAAGCATGCTAATTAAGTTAACTCAAGGCGTAAAATTTACTAATTTTGACTAATAATTTACATTTTTTTACAAAATTTAACAAATTTGGAGTTTTTGGGTTACAATAGTTTAAGTCGGGTCGAAAATCCGGCGGGTCACAAACAATGTGGGATTTACATTAGACGATTTAAGGAAAAGAGAAAAGCATGATTAGATTTTGGATGATTTTATGTACAATGCTGGCAAGTTTGCAATCAGTGCAGGCTATGAATATCGATGAGTTCATTGATAAACATATTGCTCCAGTTTCAGATGCCATAGCAAACGTTATATTTTTCCCGATTTCTATATGCGGAAGCAAAGTTCCTTTAATTATACTTTGGGTTCTTTTTGCAGGAATATTTTTTACAATATATTTCAGAGGAATTGCCGTTTGGGGTTTTAAGCATGCAATAGATAATGTTGCAAAACCTCAAAAAGGACATGATGGCTGCGGTGAAGTTAGTTCGTTTCAAGCTCTTGCGACAGCTCTTTCCGGAACGATAGGTATCGGAAGCATAGCAGGTGTTGCAATTTCTATTTCAATAGGTGGCCCCGGAGCAGCCTTCTGGATATTTTTAGGTGCGCTTTTGGGTATGTCCATCAAGTTTGTAGAAGCTACTCTGGCAGTAAAATACAGAAGGTTTAACCTTGATGGTTCCGTATCAGGTGGACCGATGCATTATATTGCACATGGTTTGACAAGAAAGAAAATGCGCTGGCTTGGGCAGCCGCTTTCTGTGATATTCGCAATGCTATGTATTGGCGGAGGTATTACTGGCGGAAACATGATTCAGATTAATCAAACCGCACATCAAATTGTGTTTATTACAGGTGGAGAAAACAGTATTTTTCACGGGTTTACTTGGATAATTGGTCTGGTTGTAGCAGTTCTGATAGGACTGGTTGTTGTAGGTGGAATTAAAAGTATAGCCAAGGTTACTACAATTTTGACACCGACAATGTGTGCCATGTACATAATTTCAGGCCTAATTGTTATTGGAGCTAATATCACTCACTTTGGTGAAGCTTTGGGCCTAATTTTAAGTGAAGCATTTCACCCGACAGCTGTTGCAGGCGGCATTTTTGGTGTAATAATAATTGGTTTAAGACGTTCTGTTCAGTCTAACGAGGCAGGTACAGGTGCCGCAGCAATTGTTTACGCGACAGCACAAACAAAAGAACACATATCACAGGGTTTTGTAGCATTATTGGAAACTTTCTTAACCGGTGTTCTTTGCTTGTTTACATCTTTTGCGATTGTATTTTCAGGGGTTTTGGATATGTCAACAGTAGGACAAATTTCCGGTATCGAACTCGCGTCAAATGCATTCCAATCTGTAATTCCATTCTTCCCGATAATTTTATCAATAATCGCAGTATTATTTGCTTTATCAACACTAATAAGCTGGGCATATTACGGGCAGAAGGCATGGACATTCCTGTTGGGTGAAGGTAAAAAGAGAGTTCTTTTCTTTAACCTTATTTACTGCTTATTTATTGTAATTGGTTCTGCGATGAACGTTCAGTCAATAATTAATATTACAGATGCTATGATGGTTTCAATGTGCTTACCGAACATTATAGTTCTTTATATTCTTGCACCCGAAATCAAACGTGATTTGAAGGATTACCTCGAACGTCATAATATGAATTTCATGAGATTTTAGCAGAAAAATAAGACGGTTTACATGTTCGGTTTGATATTAATTATCAAACAAGGTCAAAAGTTTTAATTTTCTTGCTTTTTCCACAAGTCAGGTCGTTTGGCTTTTGTGCGGGCAATCTTCTGTTCCATGCGGTATTCTTCAATAAGTTTGTGATTCCCGTTAAGCAATACATCAGGCACTTTTAATCCTCTATACTCTCTTGGTTTTGTATATTGAGGGTATTCCAAAAGCCCGTCTGAAAAGCTGTCATCATGGGCAGATTCAATCTTGCCCAAAGTTCCTTCAATTTTTCTTGAAACACTATCTATCAGGCAGAGTGCAGGGAGTTCTCCTCCTGTCAGAACATAATCACCTATTGAAATTTCTCGGGGTTTAATAATTTCTCTGATTCTTTCATCAAATCCTTCGTAATGTCCGCAAAGAATAATAATTTGGTCATATTGTGCAAGCTCATTCGCAATTTTATCGTTAAATGGTTCTCCTTGCGGTGTCATCATAACAGTAAGAGAATTTTCAAGTTTGTTTACCCCTTTTTCGTAGCAGTCGACATAAGGCTGCGGAGCAAGTACCATTCCTGCACCGCCTCCATATGGTGTATCGTCTACTTTTCTGTGCTTATCAAGTGTATAATCTCTCGGATCTATTGTATGAACTTCAATAATTCCGTCCTCAACGGCGCGTTTCATGATGCTGAAAGACATGTGTGATTCTATTAATTCAGGAAACAATGTTAAAACGTCAAATCTCATGAAAGCAAGCCCTCAAGGTTATTGATTTGTATACGTTTCGATTTTATATCTACAGAAGTTACAATTGCTTTAACAAAAGGAACAAGACAGATATTTTTTGAATTTGTTTTAACAGATAATAAATCACTTGCCCCGTTGTTGGAAACTCCAACCACAGATCCTACTCTTTTATCACCATCATATACGTTCATTCCGACGAGCTCGTCTATCAAAAATTCGTCTTCTTCCAAAAATTCTCTCGCTGTTGTTTCGTCGACAAAAACGACGCATCCTTTGTATTGTATGATATCGTTTAAAGAATCAACTCCTTTAAACTTTACAATTGCACATTTTGGGGTAAATTTCAGGTTAGTGATTTCAAATTCTTTATATTCTTCTCCGGTTTTTAGGTGCACAAACTTAACTTGGGACAAGAACTCTTCTCGGTTCTTTGTATATCCGAGTTTTGCCTCACCTTTAACACCGTGGAAATTAAGAATTTTACCTATAGAAACAAAGTTATTCTTCATCTTCTTTCTTCTTAGGTTTTCTTCCCCGTTTAGGTTTTTCTTCAGTTGTTGCGGTTTCTGCTTGCGGCTCAGAAGTTTCAACTTTCGGTTCTTCTTTATTTACCCCAGGGTGTTTTGCAACCATATAATCAGCAGGCTTGTCAGCTCTGTCCTCGTTCCATCTGTCAAGGCCTAATTGAGCTCTGACAAGTTTTATACCTACGTGAACTCTCCATTCATCCATTTTTAATTGTGCCGCAATTATTTTGTGGCATCCAATCGGAGGCAACGGTAATAACGGTTCGTAAAGCATTTTTATTGCATTTAGTTGGTCCGGAGAGATTGCTAATTTACGTTTTGGGAACGGAAGTTTCGGGAGCATCATTTTTTGTCTTACAAGATTTATACCGAAGAATACTTTCTGCGGCTCAAGTCCCATGTGTGCTCCGATTACCTCATGCGCATCCGGGTTTGGCAAAGGAAGCATTGTCTTGTAAATTGCTTCAATTTGTTCCAATTGCTCCTTGCTTACCAATAATGGTTTAGACTGTTTTTGCGGTTTTGGGCGCTTATTTGGATTAGGTTTGCGTTGGAAGTTATTGTTGTTTCTTCCGCCGCTTGCGTAATTATTCCTGAACCCTCTGTTGTCACGTCCGCCATTGTTATTCCTTTGTTGATATCCGCCGTGATTGTTATCACGTCTTTGGTATCCGCCCTGGTTTCTGTCCCTGTTATAATCTCTTTGCCCACCGTCACGGTTGTAATTATTTCTGTAACCTCCTTGTTGGGGTCTGTCATAAGCACGCGGCTTTTGTTCTACAGAGTACGAACTATAACTCTGTACGGGTTTTTCTTCCGTCTCAGTCTTATCTGCATAAAGACAACTAGGACAAATAACTCTTTTGGGGTTCTTTGTTTCGAATTCAGCACCACACTTAATGCACTTGTTTACATACATAATAAAAGCCTCTTAACCACAATTAATAAAAAATTTCACTAAACTAAAATCCTGTAAATTATAATAATGAGAATCAACAAAAATAATCGGTGTATAACCGAATATCTTTATTATAATACTTTTTCAAAAATAATCAAGAGGGCAGGAATCTGTTCGTGAATCTTAAACGGTTTGTTATTAATTGAAGAGGATCTTAACTAATATCTCTCGGTTAGTTTATTGTAGTTGTCCAAATATGTTTGAGCTAATTTTTGCTTATTTAATTTTCTGTAAACGTAAGCGAGATTGTAATGGACTTCCGGAATATCGTTTCTGATAGTTACGGATTTAATTAGTGAACGCAAAGCATCTTTGTTCTTACCCTGTTTCAGATAGGCACAGGCGAGATTATAATACACATATGGGTTGTTCTGATTAAGTTTTACGGCCATTTTATAATTGTCTATTGCCATATTATATTTTTCCTGTTCCAGGTAAATATTTCCAAGATTATAATATGCTTTGTAGAATTTTGAGTCAGTATTTAAGGCTTTTTGATACATAAAAATTGCTTGTTCTTTTTCCCCTTTTTCGTCAAGCAAATTCCCCAACAAAAGCCAATCTTGTGCGGAACGTTCATTTTCGCCGATCTGAAGCAAAAGTTCCATAGTTTTTGTATAATTATTATCGCTGTAAAATGCTGTAGCTTGTCTCGAAAGCTCTTCTGAAGCAAAAGCACAATTTACACAAAATATGATAGCTACTAATAAAAAAGCCCTTTTCATGTCTTCATTATAAAACATTAAAAAATATTAATCAAATTTACACTATGTTGAAAAATTGTTATAATATAATTTTGAACAGGAACACATAATATTTTTTTTTGCCTGTACAAAAAAATAAGGGGAATTATGAGAGTTGAAGGAATTACCAACACAAATTTTAAGGCTGCGGTCTTAAAAATTAACAGTGCTGAAAACAAGCAATTTAGACACCTTACAAAAACGATTATGGATACGGTTTCGGTTAATAGCCCTTATCGTTCGGGAAAGACAACATATTGTTTGGGGATGGAGGATTTGATAGAAATAGAAAATCCGACAAAGCTTCTAACGGAGTACTTAAAAAAAATAGGAATTAATTTTAGCCTTGATTAAATTATTATTTTTAATCGAGGCTATTTTTTAGGTATGTTTTTCTTGAAATGTAACCATGTTTTGAATAAACTCTAATATAGATAGGATAAGAAGGAGTTTTGCCATGGTCTGTTTGAGTTTAACAAAAGAGAAGAAGAATGTTGAATTGATTAAGGATGCCCTGAAAGTTTTAGGTAAAGATAATTTTGCTCTGATCATTCACGGGGGTAGCTTCCCGTCTAAGCAGGGTGAAGATACAGGATTTGGCTCGTACAATTCTAATGGCGGGCGTGCTCTTATTGATTATGTATCCGGGATTTTTAACGCATTACAACTAGGCCCTGCTGGGAAAACAAAATCTTCTGATTCATCACCCTATTGCGGAACCATTTTTTCGGGAAATCCCTTATTTATTGACTTGAAAAAACTGACAGGAGATGAATGGGGAAATATTTTATCTGAGGAAACATATAAGTCTGTTGTGTCGAATAACCCAAAACAAAATACCGGGAAAACGGCATATACATATATTCACAGAGCACAGAATGAAGCTTTAAAAGAAGCGTGGATTAACTTTAGAAGCTCTAAGCTAATGAAAAAAGAGTTTGAAAAATATAAAAAAGAAAATAAATTTTGGCTGGACAATGACGCTCTTTATGAAGCACTCTCAATAGAAAATGGCAATGATTATTGGCCAATCTGGAAAAATGAAACAGATAAGAACCTTTTGAATCCAAAGACAGAAGATGAAAAAAAGGTTTATGCAAAACGCATAGAAGAAATTAAGAATAAATATGATGATGAAATAGAGTTTTATAAATTCTGTCAGTTTGTTCTGGAAATTCAAAACGAAGAAACAAAAAAATATGCTCTTAAAAAAGGTATTAAAATGATTGCGGACAGGCAGGTAGCATTTTCTGACAGAGATGCCTGGGCATATCAATCGTTATTTATGCCGGGCTGGTATCTGGGTTGTCCGCCAGATTATTTTTCAAAAGATGGTCAAGCATGGGGATTTCCTGTTATGAATCCCGAGAAAATGTTCAAAAAAGATGGTTCTCTCGGTGAAGGCGGAATCTTGATGAAAAATCTTTACAAGAAAATGTTCAAAGAATTTCCTGGCGGAGTAAGAATCGACCATATTGTGGGTTTGATTGATCCATGGGTTTATAAAGCAGGCAAAAAACCAATGCCGTCTGAAGGAGCAGGAAGGCTGTATTCTTCTCCGGAGCATCCTGAACTTTCAAAATATGCAATAGCAAAGAATGAAGACCTTGATTGGTCATTGGAGCCTGATAAAGAAAAAAGAGTTAAAACATTGTCCGATGAACAGATAAAACTTTACGGAAGATTAATAGAAAAGATTGTAATTGCTGCAGCAAAGGAATGCGGTTTGGATAAAAATGCAATTGTTTGTGAAGATTTAGGGACTCTTACAAATCCTGTTGCTGCTGTTATGGAAAAATATGAACTTCAGGGAATGAGATTAACTCAATTTGTAATCCCGGAAAAAGCAGACCATCCGTACAGATGTAAAAATATTTCGGAAAATGTGTGGGCTATGGTAGGCACACACGATAATAATCCAATTTCTTTCTGGGCAGATTCAATGATTAATACACACGAAGGGTATTTGCATGCAAAAAATCTTGTGGAAGATTTGTTTGCGGATGCTGATAACAAGGACGATATTATTGTAAGACTTACCCAGGACAAGGAGTATTTGAAGTTTGTTAAGATTGTGGAAATATTTGCGTCAAAGGCAAGAAATGTTCAGATTTTCTTTACAGATTTCTTCCAAATTGATGAAACATACAACACTCCAGGCACTTCAGGAGATGCGAACTGGTCTTTAAGACTACCTAACAATTTTGAAGATTTGACTCCGGTTAACCTTAATGCAATTTTAAAAGCTGCTATTATTGCCAGGGGAAAAGAATTCGCCTCAAAACACGCAACACTCATTGAAAAACTGGGATAAATTGGTTCGGTATTACTGGCAAATTTTCACACCGGAGCTAGTGCCGAGTCTTTCTGCACCGGCTTCAATCATCTTTAGTGCTGTTTCATAATCTCTGATACCGCCTGATGCCTTTACTCCCAACCCGGCATTGTGTACGGTTTCGTACATGAGTTTGACGTCTTCTTCTTTTGCGCCGATTCCATTCTTTACAAAACCTGTTGATGTTTTTACAAAATCAGCTCCACCTTTTATTGATAATTCACATGCGGTTTTAATTTCATCTTTGTTAAGTAAGTCTGTTTCCAAAATAACTTTTAAATTTTTTCTCTGACAAGCTGTTTTTATGGCGGATATTTCTTCGACGATATAATCATAATCGCCATCTTTCAGTTTTCCGCAGTTAAGAACCATATCTATTTCATCTGCACCATTTTTTACTGCATCAATTGTTTCAAGAACCTTTGATTCTGTTGTGCTCTGTCCCAAAGGGAATCCGATAACGGTAACAACCTTTATGTCGCTATCTTTCAAGTATTGTTTTGCAAATTTAACGTTAACGGGATTAACGCATACTCCCAGAAAGTGAAATTCTTTTGCTTCATCGAGCAAGGTAATAATTTCAGCTTTTGTCGCATCCTGTTTCAAAAGGGTATGCTCTATATATTTGTTTAATTTCATAAATGTTCTCCTTATATTCTAAACTTTTCCTATAAAAAAGAAATAGGCTAAAAGACCCATTAAAATACAATAGTACCCGAAAAATACGAGAGAAAATTTTTCCAAGAATTTGAGAAAATATTTTATACAAAAATATCCTACAATTCCGGAAACAATTGTACCTGCGATAATAGCAGGCCAATTAAAATTAGCTATATCAACCGGATTTATCTTAACAAAAGGATAAATCATAGATGCACCAAGAATAACTGGAATTGACAGTAAAAAAGAATATCTTGCTGCGGTTATTCTGTCACATCCGGTAATTAATCCGGCTGCAATTGTCAGGCCGGAACGTGAAAATCCGGGAAGCGATGCTAACCCCTGCGCCAATCCTGTTAAAATAGAGCTTTTTAATGTGACTTCGGTCTGTATTTTTCTTTTTTTTGACAGCCATTCACTGAATAATAAGACTAATCCGGTTATTACTAAGAACAATCCAACTCCTGCCGGCATAAATACAAGCATTTCTGAGGTCTCGCTTAAAGGTATTGCAACTGCAGCAGTCAAAATTGTACCTAAAATAATGTAACAACCTACCTTGAAATCAGGGTTTCTAAATTCTTCTTTCCTTATCCCAAGCCAAAAAGCTCTTGCAATCCTTACCAGATCTTCTCTAAAGAATATAAAAACAGCTATAAGCGTGCCTAAATGCAGCATTATATCAAGAAAAATCTCTTGTTGTGTAACTTTAGTCAGTTCGATATTATTAATAACTTTATAAAAATTTGAGGTAAACACAAGGTGTGCCGAACTTGAAATGGGTAAGAACTCACTTAATCCCTGCATTATTCCCATTAATATTGCCTGTAATAAATGCATATTGTCCCTTCTTTAATTTTCATAATATGAAGCGCAGGATGTGTTAGTTTCCCAAACTGAAATTTTGCTTAAAATACTGATTTTTTCTTTAAGCTTTTTGTATATGAACTTAGAAATCATCTCGCTGCTTGGGCTTTCTCCTGCAAAATAAGATAATTCATTCAAGTCTTTGTGGTCTAGCAAATCTAGTATGGACTTGAGTTCACGCTTCAAAACCTTATAATCTATAAGGATATTGCTTTTGTCAAGTTCATTGCCGATGACATAAGCTTCAACAAGCCAGTTGTGGCCGTGTTGATTTTCGCACTCACCTTCATAATTGAGCAGATGATGTGCCGCTGCAAAATACATCTGAGCTTTTAATTCAAACATTTTTTTCCTTTCAAAATAAACAAATTATGAACAGATTTCTGCAAGCTTACGCATAATTTTATCTGTTATAACCTTAATATACTCCTTATCAACCATTCCGTTAATAATACAATCGGATATTTGATAAGTAGGACGTATGTATTGCTGAGCGGTTTCATTAACGTTTTTGAACTGTAAATCAGCAGCTTCGCCGGTTTTCCCTCGTAAAACAGCTCTTTTGTACCAACGTTCGCGGATAACTTCCAGTGGAGTAAATACGTATACTTTCACATCCATAATATCCCGTAGGCTCTCATCTAAAACATATAAACCTTCGGTTAAAATAACTTTAGCAGGTTTCTTAATGTCACCATCCGGGTTTGAAACGCAGGTTACAAAATCGTAACGAGGGGAAGTAACTGTTTGTAAGTTTTTTAGCGCAATCAGATGCTCTTTCATCAGACTCAGATTGATTGCATCCGGAGTATCAAAACTAAAGCCTGTTTTAAATAAGGCATCATAGCTTCCTGCTTCTATAAGTTCTTTTGAAGTATCCTTGTAATAATCATCGCACCTTACAACAGTATAAATTCCTTCTTTTTTTTCACGGACAACAGCTTCTATCGTATTATCAACGAACACTGTTTTCCCAGATGCGCTTTCGCCCGTTATCCCGATTAAGAAGGTTTTTTTCTTTTCTTGAACCACCTTGCGTGCAATGTTCATTATGAAATCATCAGCAACCTTCAAAAATAACGGCTGTTCCTGTTTGCTGTCCTCCTCCAAAATTTCTTTTAAGGCATCTACTATAGCAGAAATTATTTCCATATCAAGCCTGTTTGAATAGAAATTATAATCCGTAAGTTCAAAAGTTCCCATCATAATCTTCCCTTAACCAACAGTCAACATTATAACGTGAAATACAAAAAAATCACATGCTATCAGTACATTTTGTAAAAAAAGTTTACTTATTTTTATAATCGAAGATTTTTTTTATCAATAATAAAAAACTTGCAAATTTCAAAAAAATATTGTAAACTTATGTTAAGTTGTGTGATTACCCCCAAAATTAACCCCGTGAGAGAGTAATGCTAGTAAATCCGACTATCATGAAAAAGAAAAGAAAAGATTTCATCAAGCTGCTTGGCGCTGTGCAAATAAGTGGCTCGAGCTTTTTTGTGTACAAGAAATCAGGTGGGGTTATTTCCTTAAAATCAGGTAAAGAAGAGCATCTCCAAAAAACAGCTATACAAAGGATGATAAAATTGAATCCTACAATTTTGAAGATATTGCAACGCTATAAAATTAAGCCGGCAATAGATATCAGAACTTTAAAGGAACTTATAGGCGGGCATATGAATGATACGTGTAAAGTAGCAGTGGGTATATATTCTGCACTTTCTGCAAGCTTAAAACGTGAAATCAATGAGGAAAGCCTCAAAGAGGCTTCTATGTTGCATGACTGGGGTAAAATTTTAATTCCGTCAAAGGTGCTTAACAAACCTGCAAGACTTAATGCAAAAGAGCGGGAAATTATGAATATACACTCAATTCTAGGATACGAACTTTTAAAGACACAGGGGATAAATTCAGAGACATTGGATTTAGTCAAGTATCATCACCAAAATCTTAAGCATTCAGGTTATCCTGCTATCAACGAAAAAGAGAATATCTCGGATATCGGTGTTCAGATAATATCTACTGCCGATAAATACAGCGCTCTGCGTGAAGCCAGAGTTTACAGAAGACGTTTGACCAAGATAGAATCACTGCTAATTCTTTATAAAGAAGTGCTTGAAGGGAAAATTCATAAAGATGTTTATAAAGCACTTTTCGAGTATGCGGCTAAATACGATAAAGTAGCCTAAATAGTATTAACACCACTATTGATAAACTTTAGATTATTCAAAAACAAATAATTATCTTCGGATAGCAGTTGTTTGGGGTTATCCAGGATGAAGTATGTCGAGCCGGAACCGGACATTATGGCATGAGGATAAGTTTTCTTTATTTCTTGTAGTTCCGGGTAGTCATCAAAAATGGCATACTCCAAATCGTTGTATAAAAATGGTTCAATATTCTTATTATTATCTATGGCATCAAGCATTTTTTCTGTCATATTGTTATGAGGTTTTTCTGCTTTTAAAGAATATTTCGTATATGCCTCTTTGGCTGAAATGCCAAGATTTACAGGTTTTATGAGAGTGACATCTCTTTCAATAACAGGCAAAGGTTCTGTTATCTCACCCCTTGATGTTGCAAGAACACATCCGCCTTGCAGACAAACATTCAAGTCTGAGCCGAGTTTCGCACATAAATCACTCAGTTCTTTTTCACTAAAAATATTGAAAAGTTTATTTAACCCGTAAATTGTGCCAGCCCCGTCAGTGCTTCCTCCGGCAAGCCCGGCCGCCACAGGGATATGCTTTTCAATATTTATTACAACCTCAACATCTTTGATGTTCCCTGTTTTCAAAAACAAGTCGCATGCTTTATAAACCAAATTCCTTTCATCATAAGGAATTTCGCTGCTGTTCCCTGACAGAATAATCTTTAGTGAAGAAGCATGTCTTACTGAAATTGTAAGAAAATCATACAGATTTATTAACTGCATTATACTTCTTATATTGTGGAATCCATCTTCTCGTCTATTTAATATTTCCAATGTCAAGTTTATTTTTGCTGGGCATTTAATTTTTATTTCGTTCATAAATAAATTATACCAAAGAATTACTTCTCGGGTATATTATGCACTCATGAATCAGATGTTACAATATATATGTAAGTCGGGGACAGCTAGTGTATCGTCGTATTCGACTCAAATAAGAAAAAAGCATTATGCTTGTAATCGGCTTACACTTTTTATACAGAACAGCGAGTTTACTCGCTGTTTTTATTTTATTTGCTACGGACTAAATGAGATTCCGCCGTTTGATGCAATTGTTCGGTTCCCGCTTGAAAGGTCATGATTGATTTGTACTGGCTCAAGCCAAATGTTCAATCCTTTTGCCCATTTTGGACTATAATCAATTCCAAACCAGCAGCCGGCCTTGTGATTAAAGCTATTCGGGCCAAATTTTGCGGTGTAATGTCCGTCTGCATACACAGAGATCTCGTCATTAAGTTTATAACTGCCTCCGAGGGATACTCTTTCCTGAATTTTTTCACCAGTTATTCGTTGTCTTCCATAGCCTCTTAATGTAAAATTTTCATATTTTAAAATATTTTGTTTGTATTTAAGTTCGGTAAAAGGAGAGACTGAACTTGCGCTATTTTCACCAAAGGATTGATTTCTGTCAATACCAAGATCTAGACTTAGTGTTCCACCCTCAAGTATGCTGGTATTCATTGAAACACGTCCCGACACTATACTTTCGAGTCCCATGTTCTCTCTATTAAAATCTCCGGTAACAATTTCTCCCAGCTTGCCATGGTCGAAGTAGTTGGAATTTGTTATTGATAACTTTGCCGGTAATCCCATAATATAATCCTCATATATATAAAGTTCTTTTTCCCGAGAAAATTGATTATAAATTTTTGAACATGCTCTTTTTTTTACAAAACTTAACGAAAATCTAATTACATGCAAAGCCATGTCATGAGCATGTTTCCATGTTTTAGATTGCCCGAAACCATGTGGGCATGGTATGTTTACATGGACAAAATGTCCTTATTCCAAACTATTTGCGGTTTAACATGTATGTAAAAAAGTCGTTACAATTTGTTGAAAGTGGCTTGTAAATAGATTCTTAGGCCATATAATAGAAGAATAATCGAGAATAACTTGTTCGAGATTTGGGGATTTTTTAATTTTAGATTATTCATTTTTGGAGGATATAAGTGTTTAAGAGTCGTGATATGGGAAGAGCTATCGCCGTTAAGAGGTGGACACCTACGGCTTTAGAATGTTATAAACGCGGTTGCAATTGCGAAGGCTGCTTTTACAGTGATTTCTTTAGCGCAACTGCACAAAAATGCCAAATGAAAGCTGCTGTATTGGAATTGGTACGTACAATCGGCACACCTAATGTTGAATTACCTCAAGTTTTGGAATATTAATTGCGATTTAACAAAAATTAAACTTTGCGTTATTTTGCACTTTAAAAATGTTCCGAAATATTGTACAATAAATAGGTAGACATTAGGAGGTGTAAATGTATATACACGTAAACGGTAAAAACATCGAGATCACAGAAGCTATCAAGGCTTATGTAAAAGAGAAGCTCGGCAAGGTTACTAACCACTATGATCAGATTACCGGTATGGATGTAATCCTTTCTGTAATCAAAAACCCCGCAGCAACAGGGAAACATGTTGCAGAAGTTTCATGCAAAACAAATACAGGTGTAATCCGCTGTGAAGAATCTGGTGAGTCTATGTATGAAAGCATTGACCTTCTTGCTGACAAGCTCGATAGACAAGTCAAGAAGTACAAAAACAAATCTCTTTATTCCGACAAATCTTCAATTAGAAATTCTGCTTTGGAAGAAGTCGCTGAAGACGAAGAAAACGTTAAAATAGAGGCAATGGAAAGCTGATATATATCTTAAAAACTGAATGATATGACTATAACCTAATCTGCATTCGCAGAGAAAAATAAAAAATAATGAGATTTCAAAATTCGTCGATAAGTATCACTTATCGGCGATTTCTCTTTATTAGGAGAATCACTAAACAAAACTTTACAAAATCAGCCAATATTGTTGCGAGTAGGTGTATTTACGGGTATTATAAAGTAAAAGGTTTTGGAAAGTTAAAATATGGAAATGCCTAAAGTATCAGTTATCATACCTGTTTGGAATTGCGAGCTTTATATTGAAAAATGCCTTAATTCGCTGTTAAATCAGACACTAAAGGATATTGAAATTATATGTGTTGATGATGGGAGTACAGATTCGTCATCGGAAATTATTCGCAGGTACTGTGAAGCAGATGAAAGAGTCCTATTGCTGACGCAAAGCAATAAAAAGCAGGGCGCTGCACGAAATAAAGGTTTGGAAGTTGCGAAAGGAGAGTACATAGGCTTTGTTGATGCGGATGATTGGGTTGATTCAAATTATTACGAAGAACTTTATAACGCAGCAAAACAATATAATTCGGATATTGCATTAGCTGATTATATAAGAATTGGAAATGGCATAACAAAAAAGAGACTTAATATTAAAAAACAGGAATGGCGGCAGGATATTGAAGGTAAATTGAGGCTTTGCAAGCAGGCAAAACACCCGAGTCCTACTAATAAAATATATAGAAGAGATATGTTAAAAAGAGAAAACCTGTTGTTTCCGGAAGGAGTTGCCTGCGAAGATAAGATTTTTGTTTGTAAGGCCATATATTATGCTAATTCTGTTGTAAGCGTTCCTGGAGTTTATTATTATTACTTTAGACGTCCAAATTCAACTGTAAAAACAAGAAACAAAAGCAACGCGAAGGACAAGTTAATTGCAAACAAAGCAGTTCTTGCTTTTTTAAGAGATAAAAATGTGCATTTTTCAAAAAACGACTTTTGGGTAACAAAAGAGACGCACAAATTATTTGGTATATGCCTGTATAAAATAAAAGAGGGTTTGGAAACCGAAAAGCATTTTTTATTCGGGTTTATTCCACTAAAAGAGGTGCGTGTAAATAATCATCCTGAAACATGTTGTGGGCAAAGTTGCGATATGATAGAAACTGAGAAATCAAGTTAATTCGGCAAAAACCAAGTGTATGCTATACAAAACTTAATAAATGTCTGTGTTTCATTGTGTGCATGCGTTTTTTATAATAATATATAATCGTCGATGTAAGTTTTATTAGTATAGGATTTAAATAAAAGAAAAAATTATTATGGATATTGATTTAGTTTATTTATGGGTAGATGGTTCAGATCCGAAATGGAGAGCGAAAAAACAAAAATATTCGAAGGACAAAGAGCTCAATAAAGATGCGGCAGCTGAATGCAGGTTCAGAAATTACGATGAATTAAAGTTTTCTCTACGTTCGGTTGAGAAAAATTTGCCTTGGATTAATAAAATATACATAGTTACAGATGAACAAGTCCCGGCTTGGTTAAATCAAGGTAATGATAAAATTAAGGTTGTTGATTTAAAAGAAATTGTTCCGGAAGACAAATTGCCTTTATTTAATTCTTGTGCAATAGAAACAAGATTGCCATATATACCGAATTTAGCAGAACATTTTATTTATGCAAATGACGATATGTTGTTTTGGAGTCCTCTTACACCGGAATTTTTCTTTGAAGGCGAAAAACCGATATGCAGGCTGGAAAATAAGATGAAGAAATCACGATATAAGCATTTATATGGGTATACGCTTTTCAGAGCAAGAAAATTGGTGCTGGATAAGTTTGGTAAAGATATTCCGTATTTCCCGCATCATAATGCAGACGCATATCTCAAATCGGTTTTCTTTGATTGTTTAAATGATTTCAAGGAAGAATTTGATGTAACTTTAAGCAATCAGTTCAGAGATTATTCTGATGTACAAAGGATGATTATTTCGTATTATACGCTTGCAAAAGGTGAAGGGGTTGCAAAAAATGTTAAGTTATCTTTATGGGATAAGTTAATGCATAAAGTGCCGGAGTCTGTGTATTTTAACGTTACTAAAGCAAATATGAAAAAAATGAAAAATTCAGTTGCTTGCCTTATGTGTGTAAATGATTGCAGAAAAACAACAGACGAGGCAAGGTTGATGATGAAAAATATTTTGGAAAAAAGATTTCCGGATAAATCATCATTTGAATTATAATATCGGAAAAAGAATGAACTACAAAGATTTAAAACGATTTTTAGCAAGATTTAAAAAGAAGATAAAAACGCCTGAAATTAAAGAGAATACTTTTATTGTTTGGGAAGCTTGCAAGGTATCTCATTCGGAAGTTGTGCCGGGGTATATAAAATACTTGTCTGACTTAGGATACCATGTTTCTGTGCTTGTTGAGCCGGATAGAATTAAGGAGGGTCTTTTTTGCAGGTTAAATCTGCCCAATGTGACCATTAACCGAATGACCGGACGAGAGAGCAGAGAATTCTTTAAAAACGGTGATTTGTCGAAGCTAAAAGGTGTGATTGTAACAACGGCGGGAAAAATTTGTGATTGTCTGAATTACAACCAATGTTATATTAACTTCAACGCTTCTATAGACAAAAAAAAGTTATTTTTTGTTGAGCATGACCTAAAGCTCGCTGTTGATAATGGAAGCTGGAATGAGAAGCTTATAATGCTCAGAAAAATGGATTATAAGGGGGCAAAATGTATCCCTGTCAATCCGCATTATTTTGGTGATGTAAAAATTACTCCGAAGAATTCGGATATTGTGAACTTTTTGACGGTAGGTGTTTTAAAACCGAGGAAGAAAAATAATGCGGAAATTATAAATGCAGTAATGGAATTGCATAATAAGGGAGTACATAATTTCAAAGTTACTGTTATAGGCAAAGGTAAAATGAAAAATATTCCGCAAGAAATCAGAAAATATTTTGATTTGAAGGGAAGATTGAATTTTGACAGAATGTATGAAGAGATTGAGAAGGCTGATTTTATGCTTACAGCTTACGACAATGATAATCCAAAGCATTTAAGATACATTACAACCGGAACAAGCGGAAATTTTCAGCTTATTTACGGATTTTTAAAACCTTGTCTTATAAATAGAACATTTGCAAAAATTAATGAGCTATGCGAAAAGAATTCAATAATTTATGATAGTCCTAAAGATTACACCTCGGCAATGGAGAGAGGTATAACAATGTCGCAGGAAGAATACTCAGCAATGCAAAATAATCTCAAAATTACTGTTGATAAGATTTATGAAGAATCAAAAAAGAATTTAAAGGAGGCCATTGGTGAGTAATATACCTGTAGTTTTCTGTTTTGATAAAAGAATTATTCTCGGTGCATCAGTAGCTATAAAGAGCTTGATTGATTGTGCCAAAGAAAGCACAACCTATGATATTCGAATTTTTCATTCGGATTTGGATATCAAAAATCAAAAGAATATTACCAAACTTACGGAAGGTACAAGACATAGCATCGCTTTTCACTACATCAATCCTGATATATTTAAGGGCGCTCCTCATAACAATCATTCTTGGACAGAGCTTGTTTATTACAGGCTTCTCGCCCCAGAAATTATAAAGGAATACGACAAAGTAATTTACGCAGATGTTGACGTAATGTTTACGGGGGATTTATCCGAGGTTTATAATATTGATTTGACGGGTTATGAGATGGCTGCGGTTCCTGTTGAAATAAATAACAAAGATACAATGATTTGTCATACATATTTCCCAGAAAATAAAAATGATAAAATTTATATTTCAAGTTTTATGGTTATGAATTGCAAACTTATGCGTGAAGAAGAGACTGTTCACAAGTTTTTTGATGTAATAAAAACTGTCAATAAACGTTTAAGATTTTTTGATTTAGACACAATGAATATTGCTTGTGATAAATTTTATTCGTTATCACTAAAATACGGGATTTTTCAAAGTTTATATTATAATGATGACTACAAAAAGGCACATGAATATTCTTTCTTGAAAGGTATTCATACTGATAAGGATATAGAAGAAGCAATAAAAAATCCGATAATGATTCATTATGCGGGAGGAATGGGTAAACCGTGGAGAATGAAAACTCCTTATGCTGATTATCAAAAGTATATCGATATGTTACCGCGAGAGCTGAGGAAATATACGTTTAGAGATTTGAGGAAAAAGTATTTGTGATTCGATAAAACATTTAGTAATAGGAGAATAAATTTATGAAAATGTTTTTTTGTAATAGCACTAATTTTGGAGATGCGTTAAATAAATATATTTTCAAAAAGATTTTTAATGTTGAATCGGAATACTCAAATACTTGGGATTGTGATAGTGCAGGTATAGGCAGCATTTTAGAGAGTTTTTTATGGCAGACTAAAGATATATTCAAAATAAAATTTTCTAATATAATGAAACCCGTAGCTGTGTTATCAAGCGGCTTGAGTCAGGATGAAGCATATTATAAAAAGAAATTAAGGTTTTATAAAACTATGCGGTTTAAGAGGAAAATGACGTTTGTTTCTCTTAGAGGAAAACTAACTCAAAAATGTATTGAAAAGATAACGGCTTCTCATCTTGATGATGTTGTATTGGGCGATTTAGGACTTTTAGCATCAGAGCTTATAACACCTGCTTCAAGCAAAAAATATGACATAGGAATTTGCCCACATTTTGCAGATATGTCAGATCCAATTTTTAAAGAAATTTATGAAAAGAATTCTCGATGTACTGTGCTTAATACGCGTAGTAATCCCATAGAATTTTTACGTGCTATGAGTGAATGCGAAACGGTTATATCAACAGGCTTACACCCGCTAATTGCTGCAGACTCTCTCGGCATACCGAATTTATGGGGACGTATTTCAGAAAATACAACGCCCAAAAATAAATTTTGGGATTATTATTCTATTTATGACATTAAACCTGAACCTATCTATTTAAGATCAGAAAAAATTTCATCGGATAAAATTAAGGAAAATTATTGTGTAGACAATAATATAGTTTCTAAGATAAAGGAAAAATTGTATACTTATCATGTGGATTATTTTAAAGATTTAGGTTAGACACATAATAAAATATCAATTTACAGAGAATAAAAATGTTTTTTGCAAAGTTTTTAAACAATATAATTAAATTTTTTTTAGAACTATTCGTTTTTGACAAGAAAAAACGTTCAATAATTAAGTCTCGTTGGGCAAAGAAATACTTAAAAAATTATGTTGATTCAGCTGTTAAGAATGTGGTTCAAGTTCAATCAACATGTGATGACAAAATCCATTCACCTGGTAATAGCAATATTATCTGGCAATATTGGCACCAAGGAGTTGGGAATGCAACACCGTTGATTCAAAAGTGCCTTGAATCAACGCAAAAATATCATTCAGATAAGAAGATAATAGTTTTGGATTTGCAAAAAATCAAAAACTATGTGGATATTCCGAGTGGATATTATGATTTATTAAATTCCGGTAAAATGAAAGTAGCACATTTTAGTGACATTTTGAGAACATATTTGCTGGCTCATTATGGCGGAACTTGGGTTGATGCAACAATCTATTTTACAGGCAGAATTCCTGAAGATATTTTGAACTCCGAATTTTTTGTTTTTTCCAAAAACAGGCAAACAGATTTGTTAGAAAACAATATGTCAAATTATTTTATACATTCCAAGCCTGAAAATATTGTTATTGAAGCCATCAAATATGCTTTAAACGAATACTGGAAAGAAAATGACTTTGTTATTAATTATTTTATGTACGAACATATTGCAACAATGCTTTCTGATGCAGAAATAATAAAAGAGGTATGGGAAAGAATGCCTGCATATAAAACTGAAAAAACGGGATTACTTTACAGAATGTTGTATGAAGATTATTCACAGGAAAAGTGGAATGAAATCACAGCACAGTCAACTATCCATAAACTTTCGTACAAAATCTTAAGAGATAGTTCTAGCGGAAAATCTTATTATGATAAGATAATTAATCAATAGTCGTTATATATTTCAGTACCTGTGCCAGAGCTTTAAAGCGGTGGGAGATTCTGTTTTTTTCATCTTCAGGCAGTTCTGCTATTGTTTTATCGTACCCATCCGGCATGAAAATCGGATCGTAACCAAACCCGTTAATTCCTTTTGCTTCACTTATAATTTTACCCTCGCAGATTCCTTCGCAGGAAAGTGCAACTTCTCCTTCGGGGTTAATTAAGGTCATATGGCATATAAAATGTGCTTTCCTGTTCTCAATTCCTTCAAGCTCTCTTAATACTCTTTCAATACGTTTTTGAGCAGTTTCAGCGTATCTTGCGGAATATATTCCGGGTTTCCCGTCGAGCGCATCTATACACAGACCCGAATCATCCGCTAAAGCCCAATCGTGTGAAAGTTTCCAAGCTTCCTGCGCTTTGATTAACGCATTTTCTGCAAAAGATTTACCACTCTCATCAGGATCAAAACCTTTTGGAGGCAAAACGAACGTTATATCTGCATTCCCGACTATTTCATTTATTTCTTTTACTTTATGCGGATTTGATGAACCTAAAACTATTTCCATAACAATGATTATATCATAGTAATATATAAACAAATGTTAAGCATTTCACTCGCCGGCATGCCAAAATGTATAACATTTTCTGTGTTTGTAATAACATGTGTACATAAATAGCTTACTTAATTGTTAAGTATTGTAAAAATTTTTAAATCCAGATAGCAAATTAATATTTCAGCGTTTTTAGAAGTATTAGTCCATAGTGTGGGATATGGGCAAAGGATATGAAATTTAAATAGATATGTATAATAGTGCTCAATAAAAGCGACATTAGAAAGGAGTATACAATGAGTTCTATACCAAAAATCAATAGTGTTGGAAAAGTTAAATTCGCAACATTCCAAGCAAATGAATCTACAACCAGCCCTAGGGTCTTTTTAAGCAATAACGGCGGTGATTCTTTTACACCATCTTTTAGAGGTAACAGCAACGCGCTTACCAAATTGTTAAATGCAGCTAAAAATACAGGTAAGAAATTACCTTTTATAGCAGGTGCAGCTTTGATGGCTACTACTGCAGCAACAAATTCTTCTTGCTGCAAACAACCTGATCCGATTGTAATTAATGAATCAACAGTAGTTACTCAGAATGTTGAAGTTAATCTTAGCAATGAAGAGATTTTAGCATATTTGGGACAATTGGTTGAATTGATGGAAGAAAACAATGCACAAAACGCAGCATTCCAAAGCCAAATCATTACAATCTTAGCAGATGCAGGTGTTGATATTCAGACTATTCTTAACTATCTTGATCAAAACAATCAACATTTGGAAAACTTGGTAACAAGCAATGAAGAAATTAAAGAAATATTACAAAATATTGAATCTATTGTTAACCAATTCCCTGGTTTGATGACAGAAAACAATCAGTTATTAAGTCAGATTTTGTCAGTTGCATTAAGCATGAACGCAAGCAACAATGCTAACCAAGAAGCAATTATTGCTTTGTTGAACCAATTACTTGGTCAGGTTACAGAAATGAACCAACAGCAAGCAGCAAACTTTGCGGCTATTCTTGAAGCTATGAACCATATGAATGAAACAATGCAAGCTCAATTACTTGCTATTTTGAATGCTATTCAAGAATTGGATGTAAATGTACAAGAAGGCTTCCAAGCACTTCTTGCTCAACTTAACGGTATGGGTTCACAAATGCAAGCACAATTACTCGCCATCTTGAACTCTATTCAAGGATTGGGTAATGATATTCAAGCTATGTTTAACCAATTTATGTCTACATTTAACCAATTCAGCCAAGAAATTCAGGCTAAACTTGCAGCAATCTTAGCTCAAATGCAAAATATGCAAGCTGCACAGCAAGAACAATTCCTTGCTATATTGAACCAATTGCATAACATGCAGGAAGCTCAACAACAGCAATATATCAATATAATGAACCAATTGCAGAACTTGAATCCTGAATATCAACAAGTACTGCTTGATATTTTGGCTCAATTACAAAATATGCAGCAAGCACAACAACAACAATATCTTGGTTTGTTAGAACAGCTTCAAAATATGCAGCAAGCTCAACAACAACAATATCTTAATATTATTGCTCAAATGCAGCATATGGAACAAAGTCAAGCACAACAATATGCTGGTTTGTTAGAATTGTTGAATAATATGAACGCTCAAACTCAAGCTAACTTGCTTGCTATACTTTCTCAAATGGTAGGTATGCAAGATGATTTAGAAGGATATTATCTCGGTGTTATGTCTCAATTGCAGAATATGCAGCAAGCACAACAACAACAGTTCCTTGCTCTTATGGCTAAATTGACTAACCTTGAAAACGGTCAGCAAGCTATATTAGAAGCTATGCAAGGTATGAACGCTCAATTCTTGTCAGTATTCACACAAGCTCTTAATAAGCTTGATACAATTGAAGCTAACCAAGCAACTCAAATTGCTCAATTAGCTCAAATTCTTGCAGCTATTCAAAACGGTAATGCACATCTTAATAACATTGAAGAATATCTTGCTAACCTTGATTTAGGTAATATAGATGCTGATCTTGATGTTATCAAGAGTTTGTTACAGCAAATACTTGCTTCACAAAATACTGCAAACAACTTGTTAGAAAATATTGATGCTAATCTCGCATTTATTCGTACGATGGCTGTAACGTTGCAGCAGAAGATGGAACAAGTAACAGATAACCAAGAAATCTTGATAGATTGGGCTGAAAACATCTTCAATAAGATTCCGGAAGCACTTGAAGGCTGTGATTGTGGTGATTGTTGCCAACAACTTATCGAAATTCTTATTCAAATCGATGAACACATTCAAGAACTTGATTGGAATCACGAAGGTATTGATGACGATTTGGATCCGTTACTTGGATAATTTAATCAATTCTATATTAAAAACAGGCTTGGTGAAAACCGAGTCTGTTTTTTATTTACCTTGTTTTTGCCTTGTTGTATAATTATCAGGTATACAAGTTAAGGAAATGATTATGCTAAAAGGAAATGAGATAAGACAGTTATTTTTAGATTATTTTAAAGAAAAAAGACAACATACAATTGTAGAGAGTTCAAGCCTTGTGCCGGATAATCCGACGGTTTTACTTACGACGGCAGGTATGCTGCAATTCTTGCCGATGTTTTTAGGTATTGTCAAACCGCCTTACGAACCGCCAAGAGCTGCCTCTTGTCAAAAGTGTGCAAGAGCCGGCGGAAAAGATTCCGATATCGAGAATGTCGGAAGAACCCCCAGACACCATACTTTCTTTGAAATGCTCGGTAATTTTTCTTTTGGCGATTATTATAAAAAAGAAGTTATACCATGGGCTTGGGAATTTGTGACAGAGGTTTTAAAACTCGATAAGGACAGACTTTGGATAACTATTTTTGAGACAGATGATGAAGCATTTGATATTTGGCGCAGTATCGGTGTTCCTGCTGAAAGAATAAAAAGAAAAGGTAAAAAAGACAATTTTTGGGGGCCTCCGGGAGCATCAGGTTCTTGCGGGCCTTGTTCTGAAATCCATTATGATTTGGGTGAAGAATATGATTGCCACGATCCGAGAGGGTGCGGAATAGATACCTGCGAATGTGACCGCTGGGTAGAAATTTGGAATCTTGTATTTACGGAACTTTATCAGGACGAAGAAGGAAACCAATCTCCTCTTGAGAAGAAAAACGTTGATACGGGTATGGGTTTGGAACGTATTACAATGGTTTGCCAAGGCGTTGCATCAACATTTGAAACTGACCTTTTACGCCCGATTTTGGATAAGGTTTCCGAAATGAGCGGTGTTCCTTACAAGAAATCAGAAAAAACGGATGTTTCACTCAGAATCATAACTGACCATGCAAGATGTGTTACCTTCCTTATTTCTGACGGAGTCATTCCGGGGAATGAGGGAAGAAGCTATGTTCTAAGGATGATATTACGTCGTGCATTAAGACATGGTAAAATTTTGGGTATGGAATTGCCGTTCCTTTACAAACTTGTTGATACTGTTGTGGAATGCTATGGCGGTGCTTACCCTGAATTAGTTAAAAATAAAGCAAAAGTAATTGAGGTTATTAAATCCGAAGAAGAGCGATTTAACAAAACACTGGACAGAGGGTACAAACTTCTTGAAGAATTTATAAATGAGAAAAAGGATATTGATGGTGAAAGTGCATTCAGACTCTATGATACATTTGGCTTCCCGCTTGAACTAACAAAAGAAATTGCGGAAGAAAACGGTCTGCATGTTGACGAAGACGGTTATAAAAAAGCAATGCAGGAGCAAAAAGACAGGGCTAAAGCGGCAACTGCAAAGATTTCAGTAACAGGCGACATTAAGTATGCCAAAGTTGAGGAGCAGGTTGGTTCAACTGAATTTTTAGGTTATGAACAAAATGAATCCGATTCAAAAGTTCTTGCGCTCATTGAAGGTGAAGGTTATATTGATGTTGTTCTTGACAAAACTCCATTCTACGCTGAATGTGGGGGACAAATCGGTGATTCGGGGTACTTAACAAATGATACTTTGAAAGCAGAAGTCCTAACAACATTCAAGGTAAATCACCTCTTTGTACACAGATGCCAAGTAATTAACGGTGAAATAAATGTCGGTGATAATGTTCATGCGGCAATTGACCTTGCAAAAAGAGAAGAAATAAGAGTCCATCATACGTCTGCTCACTTACTTCAGGCGGCCTTGATTAAGGTTGTTGGTGATGAGGTTAAGCAGGCAGGTTCTCAGGTTGAAGAAAACCGTATGAGATTTGACTTTACATTCTCTCGTGCAATGACCCCTCAAGAAATTCAAAAAACCGAGGACATTTTGAATAAATGGATTGCCAAGAAACTTGAAGTCCATACCGATGTTATGGATATTGAGCAGGCAAAATTAACAGGCGCAACTGCACTGTTTGGTGAAAAATATGAAGATGTTGTTCGTGTCGTAAATATAGGATATGACGAAAACTGCATATCAAAAGAATTCTGTGCAGGTACTCATGCAAGAAATACAGGCGATTTAAGACTTGCAAAAATAATTTCCGAAAGTGCAATATCGGCAGGTACAAGAAGAATAGAAGTTGTTGTATCTGATGCTGCACTTAAATATCTGAACGAAAAAGAACAGGTTGTAAATGCTCTTGCATCAAGATTTAAAGCGCATACGAATGAAATTCTTGATCGTGTTGAAAAATTAACGGAAGAAAACAGAGAACTCCAAAAAGAGCTTACAAAAGTTAAGGAAGAAGCTGCAAGAGGTAAGTTTGCATCATTTGTTTCTAAAGCACAAGATATTGAAGGTGGGAAATTGTTTATTTCCAAAGTTGATGACAGCCTTGACGGGAATGCTCTTAAAACAGGTGTCGAGTTTCTTTCAAGCAAATTAGGTGAAAGCGTTGTTGTCCTTGCCAATTCTAAATCTGTCATTGCAAAAGTTTCGGATGGGTTTATTGCTAAAGGTATAAATGCCGGTAAAATAGTTGGTGATATTTCCCGTGCAACAGGTGCGAATGGCGGTGGCAGACCAAACTTTGCCCAAGGTGGTATTAAAGATTGCTCAAAGCTTGACGAAATTTTATCTCAAATAGAAGGTAAATTATTTTAAATATCTAATTTAAGAATACACAAAAAATGGACCCTGTTTTACAGAGTCCATTTTTTATTCAAATTACCTTACGTAATTATTTTTTAGGTGTGAATGGTCTTACAACGGTTACAGAACCATCAACGTTTTTACGAACACCTGTATCAATTTCTTCATCTAAATCTGCAGCGAACGCTACCGGTGTATAAACTTGTCCTGCGTCAATTGCTGTAGAAACTTGATCCCTTATCATGTTGTTTAAGAACTTAATATTATCGTGATCAGGCGGATTTGGTCTATCCGGATCAGGATCAACGTCAGTGTCAGTATCAACGTCTGTATCAGTATCAACGTCAGTGTCAGTATCAACGTCTGTATCTGTGTCTACGTCAGTGTCAGTATCAACGTCAGTATCTACGTCGGTATCAGTATCAACGTCAGTATCGGTATCAACGTCAGTATCAGTATCTACGTCAGTGTCTGTGTCAACGTCAGTATCTACGTCGGTATCAGTATCAACGTCAGTGTCAGTATCAACGTCAGTATCTGTGTCAACGTCAGTATCAACGTCTGTATCAGTATCAACGTCAGTATCGGTATCAACGTCAGTGTCTGTGTCAACGTCAGTATCTACGTCGGTATCAGTATCAACGTCAGTGTCAGTATCTACGTCTGTATCTACGTCAGTATCAGTGTCTGTATCTGCAGGCTCAGCAGGCGCTTGAATTCTAGTATTTTCTGCTGTCTGTTCACCATGGTTGTAGCCGTTAGGATCATTTTCTAACATATCATAAGTGATTTCAGTATCACCATCAATTACCGTCTGTTCCGTTCCATTGATTCTTGTGTATTTTAATGTATAATTTCTTGATTCCAATGGCAAGGTTAATAATTTTGTTTCACCACCGATATTAACAGTGTTAGCTGCGATATTATCATACAATGTTATGTTACCACCCAACGGATCTTCGCTGTTTAAAGCTGTCAAGAAGAAATTGCCGCCGTTAGCATTATCAACTGTCATATCACCAAGAGATTTTATGTAAACACTCGCATTAGGAGTTGTGTCAATTTTAGTGATATCTCCGCCTGCTATGTTCATATATGTATGTGCTTGAATATCAGATGGTATATGAGTGTAATGTTCCATTATGTTGATAATTCTCTTTGTGCCATCTACGAATTGGCCATTGCTGTTAGTATATGAACCAATACCGCCAATATATCCATTTGCTGAGAATTGATATTCGTTTGCTGTTAAAACGGCTGAATCATCTGTTAGGATATTCAACGAATCAGATGCCAAGTTGATTTTGTCAGCAGTTGTATCAATTGTAACCATGATATGACCTGCTTCTGCGTGAGCATTTAAATCACCGCCAACTTTTAAACTACCCGGTAATAATGTTTGGTTTTCAATATTGTAGTTACCAATATGGATATTATGAGCAGATTCTATATTTAAATCGCCGCCGACTTCATTATCACCAATAACGTGAATAAAGTGTTTTACGTGTGTATTCGGTCCAACTGTTGTAGTTAAATCAGCGTCATGCCCAACTTTGATATCCTTAACTTCCAAGAAACCGCCTGTGTTTGCCATATGTAAGTCACCGTCAACTTGTGCATTTCTTAAATACATAACATTTCCGTGACCTTCAAATACTGCATTTTGGCCAAGGTTCAATGCACCATTAGAATCTACTGATAAATCACCTTCAACCTTGAAGATTTCATTATCCGGATTTGTATAATTCAACGCAACGATACCTTGAGAATCAACAGTCATGTCACCTTTAATATGACCGCCATTAACGACTTTTGTATAATCTTTACCTGCAGTAATATAAACATCGCCATCAACACTCACAGCTTCAAGTCTTACGCCCTTATTAGGAGTACCATTATTTGTAGAAACTAAGAAGTTTTGGCCGTCTCTTGTAATGAGTTTGAATCCTCGGTCAGCCCTAACTGCTGTTCTTACCGCATTAATATCAGGAGCTGTAATATTGAATTCTCCGCCGATTGAAAAATCTGAGTTTGTAATTGTTATACCTTCAGTAGCTGCTTCATTAACACCGATAACACCTGTCATTCTTCCGTCTGCGTCGATTATGCTGTTAAGTTTCTGGGTGGTTAACATCAAATCACCAGCAGTGTTGAAATGAGCACCGTCAAATAACATACCGCTTGGATTTGAAATTATTAGTTTACCAACACCGGAGTTTGAATTAATAGTACCGTATATATGTGACATTTGACCACCTGATACGGTATTCAGAACTGTTATGTTATGTGCTCCGCCTACAGCATTGAAATTCAATGTTTCGTTTCTGCCGACATTCAATTTATTCCAATCTACATGAGAATTGGCATTGAAGTTTAAAGTAGCTGAATTTGCGCCTGTAGTCATGCCTTGATAACCGCCGTGTGTGGTGTTTATCGATGCATTAGACAAGCCGTCTGCTAAAGCGATTTGCATTGAAGCGAATAGTGTTGAGATTACTACTGCTGAAAGTTTTTTTGATACATTTTTCATATCATTATTCCTCATTTTCCCTATATACATATATTAAGTGTCCTGAATTTCAAAATTTGCGCGATTGTTAATTTTTATTAAGACAAATTTTAAACAATATCCATACTACCATATATATTTATAACACAAAAATTTATAATAATAAATAGTAAAAAAACGGATTTCTTTTTAGAAACCCGTTTTCTCATTTTATAACTACCTTACATTATTATTTGTTACTTGGTATATAAGGTTTAACTACTGTTACCGAACCGTCAACGTTCTTACGAACACCTGTGTCAACTTCATCATCCAGATCTGCTGCGAATGCTATTGGTGTATATACTTGACCTGCATCGATTGCTGTAGAGACTTCATCTCTCACCATGTTGTTTAAGAACTTGATGTTGTCATGATCTGGTGCATCCGGTCTGTCCGGTGTCGGAGTCGGAGGTGTTGGAGGTGTTGGTGGTGTTGGTGGTGTCGGAGGTGTAGGATCATCCGGTTTAGCAGGAGCTTTAATTCTTGTATTTGCTGCTGTCTGAGTACCAACGTTGTAACCATTCGGTTCATCTTCCAACATTGCGTAGGTAATTTCTGTATTACCATCTATCACGGTTGGTTCTGTACCATTTATTCTTGTATAATTTAATTTGTAGTTTCTTGAGTATAAAGGCAATGTTAACAATTTAGTTTCGCCCCCGATTGTTACACTGTTAGCAGTAACATTTTCTTTGAGCTCAATGTCTCCACCCAAAGGATCGGTCGGATCAACTGCTGTTAAGTTAAGAGTACCTGCGTTTGCGTTATTAACAGTCATATCGCCGTTTGACTTGATATAAACGGCACCGCCCGGAGCAGAAATCTTAGTAATATCTCCGCCTGCAATATTCATGTAGGTATGTGCCTTAATGTCAGCAGGAATGTGTGTGTAATTTTCCATTATTGAAATGATTCTTCTGGTTCCGTCTACAGTTTGACCGTTATCGTTTACATAGCTTCCGATACCACCAATATATCCGTTTGCTTCAAATTGGTATTCATTGGCTTTTAATACTGCTTTGTCATCTGTTAACACGTTCAATGTATCAGACTTCAAAGCAATTTTATCGGCTTCTGTATTAACAGTAACCATAATATGACCAGCCTCAGCGTGAGCATTTAAGTCGCCGCCAACTTTTAAACTTCCGGGCAACAATGTCTGATTTTCGATATTGTAGTTACCGATGTGAATATTATGTGCTGATTCAATGTTCATATCGCCATCGATGACGTTATCACCGATTACGTGAACGAAGTGTTTTACATGTTGGTTAGCAGCTACAGTTGTTGTAAGATTTGCATCGCCGCCAACGTTAATATCTTTAACTTCTAAGAAACCTCCTGAATTTGACATGTTCAAATCGCCGTCAATTTTGGCATTTCTTAAATACATAACATTTCCGTGACCCTCAAATATTGCATTTTGGCCGAGGTTTAATGCGCCGTCTGAGTTAACTGTCAAGTCGCCTTTTACAATAAGGTCTTTATTTTCAGGATTGGTGTAATTTAAAGCAACTATACCATCTGAATCGATTGTCATATTTCCATTTATTGTTCCGCCGTTAACGATTTTTGTGTAATCTTTGCCTGAAACAATATAAACATTACCGTCTATACTTACAGATTCCATTCTGACACCCTTGTTAGCTTCGCCGTTATTTGCGGAAACCAAGAAGTCAACACCATCTCTGGTAACGAGTTTTACACCTTGGTCAGCTCTTATTGCAGCGCGAACGAGGTTCATATCCGGAGCGACAATTTTAAGTTCTCCGCCAACGTTGAAGTTTGAGTCGGTAATAGTGACGCTGCTTGTTGCAACTTCTTCAGGATTAGCTTCAATTCTGTCAACATATGACACTCCGGTGCTATTGTCTATATGACCTATAGCGTGCATATTTTGTGTTGTTAACATTACATCGCCCGCTGTGTTGAAGTGTGCGCCATCAAACATAAGACCGTTTGGATTTGAAATTATTAACTTGCCAATTCCACTGTTAGCATTAACTGTACCATAAATGTGTGACATTTGACCGCCGGTAACTGTATTCAAAACCGTCAAATTTCTTGCGCCATTGATTGCGTTAAAGTTTAATGTTTCATTTCTGCCGACATTTAATCTGTTCCAATTAACTGCAGCATCTCTGTCAAATTTCAATGTAGCAGAATTTGCGCCAGTCTCCATACCTCTGTATCCGCCCATTGTAGATTGTATAGAGGCATCTGCCAGACCGGCTGCAGAAGCAATTTGCATTGATGCAAAAAATGCTGAAAGCAAAACAGCTGAAAGTTTTTTAACATTTTTGTTCATATCTATTAATCCTCTTTTTGTGCCCTTGTATATATATAAAGTATCTGTACTTTCAAAAATTGCCCAAATGTTAATTTTTTTTAAGCTAGAAATTTTCATAATTAGTTCCTTGTTAGTTGATAATACTACAAAAATAACAACTCTAAAGATATTTTTTTGCTATTTTTATGCACTATCTTAACAAATATTTACAATTCTAAAGAATTATGTACTAAAATATCTATTTTGGTGTAAAACACATTTTACATTTTTGATAATAAGATTTTTAATTAATTTTTATTTTGTACATTTCTTTCTCTTTAATTGCGATGTAAAGAGAAAGAAATGTACCCAAAGAAAGAGAAAACACGCAATAGTTTTCTACATCCTCACTTCGTTCGGCTGTGGTTTAACTTTCGGCTACGCCGAATCTTTTCTGCTCACTATTGTCACTTTGTGACACGCTCGCTACTTTTCCCCTCACCCTTCCTTCTTCCATTGGGCGAGGGTTTGAAATATTCGCCTCCGAGCATAACGGAACGAATAATCAATGTAGGTGAGACAACATCAAGGCGGATTTTGTCTGAACGTAGTGAGTTAATCCGCCTCGGGTAGAACCGTACAATTGATTAATGAGCGAAGTTCAGCTCGGCAGTTTCTTTGTGGGACTTTCTTTGATGGCAAAGAAAGTCCCAATAACAATTACAAAACTTTTACACCAAAAAATATATATTTGGGCGCATATTAAGTAGCTTTACATAAAAATATATTACTTTTATGCCAGGTATTTTTGTAAAGTTTCTTTGTCAAAAACTTCAATACTTTCTCTTGAATGTATAAACACAAGGCATGTAATTAATGATTTAAATGATTGGAAATCTTCATAAGCAAGTTTTTGTCTTAAATCGGTCATATTATTTGCCATAAATTCAGTAATAATAGTCTTATCATTGTAATAGAGCTCTGACAAAAACTCAAAAGCTTCTCTCGTTTTAATACCTTCAAGATAAATCAAATCAGGATTCTGAAACTCAACAAATCTTAGAGCTTTATCAATATTAAACCCGATATTTTCATTCAGTTCGCACTGATGGATATATTTAAGCTCATATTTTGCGATGGATTCAATTGTCATGACATTTTTCTTTGCGCTGTCGGTTTCCATTAACAATGAATATATAATATGGGTTTTGCCGCTTAAAGGTGAACCGCAAACCAGAATAATTCCCGGAGTTTCTGTGGCACGAAGCAATATATTGCGTTGCTTTTCGTCACCTAAAATTTTATCAAGTTTTTTGGGTGGTTTATATATTTTAAGTGAGATTCTTTCTCCCATAATTGTCGGGAATGAAGATACCGATGCAATAAGCATGGTGTTATCAACTTTAAAACAAAGTTTTCCGAGCTGCGGGATTTCGCATACAGAAGGATCTAAATTTGATAAGACTTTCAATTTTGATACAAAAGCTGAATTAAGGATAGAGGGAATCGTCCCTTTATCATAAATTTCACCGTTTTGTTTAAATATAACCCGTAAACCATCCTCGCCTTGCTCAAAATTCAGTTCATGAATATCATTTATTATTGCTTGCTTGAGTATTGCACGAATAACTTTTTGAATATGTTCTTCTCCGGAATCTTCTTTATGAAGTTCTTCTGTCCAGTCAAATTCATCAGAATTATCTTCGGTTGTAATATCGTCTACTGTATCTGCAACTTTATAATATTCATCAATTTTGCGTGCAATACTTGCCTCAGAAGCGATTACAGGTTCTATGGAACACTCTGCTGTTTCTATAACTTTGTCTATTGCAAATAAATCTAATGGATCCGACATTGCAACAGTCAATACATCCTCTATTTTAAATAAGGGAATTATTCTGTATCTTCTTGCATCAGAAAATGCAATAAAATTAAAACATTTCGGATCGGGAGAGTAATCTTCCAGATTAACGTAAGGGATGTGAAGTTTTGTTTCGAGAAACTTTAGCAAGGTTTCTTCTTCAAGGACTCCTGAATTTATAAGGGCCTGTCCGATATTGATATTCTGAACATCAGCGAGTTCTTCCGCCTTTTCCAAAGTTTCATAAGAAACCACTCCGTCTCTTACGAGTTCATATTTAAGTTTTTCTAATGTTTTATTATTTATTGTTGTTTCCATTTTATATTATTATTTTTTCCCTATTTTTAGAAAACCAGTAGATACTTTATCGATAAATTTGCGTACAAGACCACTTTTGCCAGCTTTAGGACTTAATGCAACGGTGTCATGTGTAACATTAATTTTGCGAGGTGAACAAAATTCTGCCGGATGTTTAGGAACTTTTACAGGTTCCAGTGGTGTTGTAAAAATTGTTACAGGTAAGTCAGAAATACCAAAAATCTTTCCCATTATTTTCTCCTCCTAACTACGATTCAGATACACCCAAGTATTCTTCAACTTTTTTAACAATCTGGTCGAGTTCAAAAGGCTTTGTAATATATTCATTCACCCCGGTCTCTTCACCTATTGCCTTGTCTTCAAGTTGTGAACGTGCTGTTACCATTATTATTGGGATATCTTTGTACTTATTATCATACTTTAACAGTCTGCTGATTTTGTATCCGTTAATTTTCGGCATCATAACGTCAAGGATGATTAAATCCGGCATTATTTCCTTTGCGAGCCTTAACCCGTCCTCGCCATTAAATGCCGTATAGCACATAAAACCCGATACTTCAAGAACGAACTTCAGGCTTTCAACGATATCCTGTTCATCATCCACTATAAGAATCTTTTTCATGTACTTCCCCCTCAATCTCGTACGAAAACATTATATCACATTCTCCGTATACATTCTTCTTTTGCTCAATCAAAGAGTTAATTTTCTTTTTCAAAAATTCTGCAGACGGTTTATCACCATCTACAACCACCATGGACAACGAAGTTATGCCTTTATCTTTTTCTATTAAAGAATTTGCCATATACGTTTTATTTAAAAGATTTTCTTCTTTTAAAAGGTTTTCAATTACATTATCCGTTGACTTAATACTAATAATAGCAACGGTACTTAAATTTGCTTTTGCCTTTTGGATTAATTGTTTTTTTATCATATTGAAATTGCTTTTATCGTTTGCTATAGGAATTACAAAATAGAATCTTGAGCCTTTATTAAGTTCGCTGTCACACCAAATTGCACCATTATGTGATTCCATTAGTTGTCTTGCAATTGGTAAGCCCAAGCCCGAACCTCCGACTTTTCTCGAAAGGGAATTTTCTATTTGCGCAAACTTGTCAAAAACGTGATTTAAGTCTTTTCTTTCAATACCTATTCCATGATCTTCAACACATACTTGGAGATAATTCCCTTGTAATTTTTTAATATCTTCTTCAAAACATTGATCGTAGTGAAGTTCCCGCGCATTGACAATTTTTGTTGAAATTTCTATATCTCCTGATGGGGTAAATTTAATAGCATTAGAAACCAAATTTGTCAAAACTTGTTCAAGTCTGTTAGAATCGGCATAAATTTCTGCCGCTTCTTCCGAAGGAGTATATTTAATTTCCAAGCCTTTTTCTCGAGCCATTTCTGTTAAATTATTTTTTACATATTCAATTACTGGTTCAATTTTTGTTAGTTCAAATTTGAAATCCATTTTTCCGGCTTCTATTTTAGAAATGTCTAACAAGTCATTAATAATACCTGATAACCTTATTGCGTTCCTTTTTCCCATAGAAACGAATTTTTCTATATTTTCACTCATTTCACCGGCTTTCCCGCTTAAAATAATATCCATAGCATTTTTTATTGCAGTTAGAGGTGTTCTGAGTTCATGTGAAACGATGGAAATAAATTCAGATTTTAATCTTTCGAGTTTTTGAAGTTTTCTGTTTGTTGCTTTTAATTCTTGAGTAAAAGATGCGCTCTGAAGCGGAATTGTTACCTGTTGTACAAGAGTCTGAAAAACGGTAGCATCTTCTGTTGAAAAAGTTTTCTCTCTGTAGATCTCTACAAATCCGTAAAATTCCTCATTCTGCATAATCGGTGCAAACATGTTATCAAATCTTAAAACAGAAAAGTCGTATTCTTTAATGTTATGTTTTATATTCTTTTCAATTTTAAGATTCCCGATTTTAATATCAAATGGCGGGTCTTTTAATAGCGATTTATAACTCAAAATTGCTCTTAATTTTAAAGCCTCGAGCAATCTGTCGGAAATTTTATACAAGGAATTTATTATCAATACCGGTTCTCTTTCAGAGCGGAAAGTCAAGATACAGGAGAGTTCGAAATTTAGTGACTTTTCAATTCCTTCAATCATTATTTTTAATAGCTTGTCTTTGTCCAAAGAACCTGCGAGTTGCGAACTTGTGTTATACATAACATTAAGCTGATAAAGACTTCTTGCCAATTCTTGATTGGTTTTTGACATCTTAATAAGCGCTTGTCTCGTTTTTAGAGCAGAATCGATAGTAATGGAAAGCAGCTTTTTATCAATCGGAGCTTTGATAAACAAATTTACGTTATGCGTAACATCTTTGTTGTGTTTTGTTTCACCGAGAATCAGAAGAATGACTACAGGATATTGCTTGATTTTTCGACAAAGTGCCTTAAAATCCAAACCTGTTAAATCCCCGTCAATAATAACTATGTCCGGTTCTTCCACGTCAAGTGCATCAAAAATAAGTGTTTCATCAACTGTCGAAATTACTTCGTCAGATGAAAACGTATCTTTAACAATCTTTTCTTTCTCACTATCCCCGCTTATTAACAAAAACTTTGTCATGGCTATATGATATCAAAAATGTATGACAATTGCAAAAGGGGTAAATGAGGGGGTAAATGGGAAGAGAAATCTGAGAAAAACATTAAAATGTAAAAAATTCTTAATAATTTATAAGGCTATGGCAATTTGGGATTAGAAAAATACTTTATATAAATACAGGGGATAAATTAAGGAAAATCTTCATGCATGTAAAACCAATAACAGAGATCGATTTGCAATGTTGTTCAGAAAAAACGGGACCAAAACAAGTTCAAAAAACAAACGACAGTATTTTTGCTGTTGAAGGACCTGAAGAACACAAGAATAAAAAAGGTGTGAAAGTAATAAAAAAGTGGCATGAAGGGTCGGTGCATATTACAACTCTTTGGGACGAGCCATTGGTTTATACAGGTGAATCTTACAATCTGGAAAATCCGTCAGAATACGAAGAAATGATTAGGAAAGGCAAAATAGCCATAGTTGATAAATACGTTCCGCAAAAAACTTCTTCAAAAAGAAGATGGCATCTTTTTCACAGAACTAAAAGCATGGATTATCAAATAGATAGGTCAAAACAAGAGTGCACTGGAAATTGTTCCTTTCTTTCCGCTGTAAACGCATTGTCATACTCTGAGAAAGGCAGAGAGCTTATTAAAGAAATGATTAATTATGATGATAATGGTGCGTATGTTACGCTTAAAGGAGTAAATAAGACAGTGTTTATCCCGTACAAAAAGGTGTGGGGTTTAAAATTCACACCGTTCAGATATACTGATGGCGATGATGATATGAAAATTCTCGAGCTTGCAGCAGCTAAATTTGTACAAGAAGGGGCAAAGGGAAATTTAGGCGAGTTTGCTCAGTTTCATTATGAAGATGATAATAGTGCAGAGGGCCCAGGTTTCCCTACGGATGCTTGGCACCTTTTGATTGAGGGCGAGTGTAAAGAAATAAAAGGTAAAATAAATTTGTCAGAATTACCTGAAAATTTTGATTTTGCGGTCTATTTTTTTAGCACAAATGATTATCCTGATGAGATGAAATTTTCTTGGCAAGCTTTAAGCCGACGAAGGAGAAGAGATGTAAAAGATGCCAAAACCGGCAAAACAGTCAGTTTGATTGCTGATCATGCCTATGCAATAAAAAGTATTAATAATGGTATAGTTGAATTGGTTAATCCTTGGAATAGCAAGAAATCTATTTTTGTTAATGCATCTGATATATCAAAAGGACTTGTTGAGTATGGTATATTTAATTGACAAGTACTGCTTAATTCTATATTTACACTCTAAAAAATAGACCCGGTTTTCACCGAGCCGTTTTTCTGGTTTTAATTTGTATATTTTTGAGTCTACGCTTCAATAAATAAACGTCTTCCGACGATATTTGGCTGATTATTATAATAACCGGCAAAATATCCGCCAACTACGGGGCGATTTTGGCCGTATGTGGCAAAAGGATTTGTACTGTTTGTGTTTACAAAAGGATTGTTTGAGGCAAAGGGGTTTGAAGATGAACTTCTTCCGTTCATTGGTGCTATTTGCCTCGATTGGAATGACGGCTGTGCAGTCAATACCCGTGTTAAAAAGTTTACAATTTCTGCCATAATCAGACCTTTCTTGTTTTCATGGCTTTTTTAATGATTTTGTTTGAAATGTCAATTTTTTTATCGGCAAAATTTTCCAAATCTTAAAAATTTTTTGTAAAACATCATCTCTCTGGATGAAAAATTTTCTTTGTTTTCCATAAAGTTAAATAAATGTGTAGTTTTATTAATTTATGTTTACATATCCTTACAAAATAGCAAAAAAAATATTTATGGGTTATAATATAGTACTGCCGACTATGGCAAATTTTAACAAAAAGACTTGGAAAATTTAGAATATAAGTATCTTGTGATAGGAGATTGATGATATGTCAGAAATGACTGCGGGTGAAACTGACTCTTTGACGGATTTTGTCGGTGGGAAGTGGCAAACAGAAATTAACGTAAGAGATTTTATACAAAGGAACTATACCCCATATTATGGTGATTCAAGTTTCTTGACAGGTCCTACAGAAGGGACTAAAAAGCTTTGGAAAAAGTGCTGTGACCTTTTTGAACAAGAAAGGAAAAATGGCGGCGTTCTTGATATGGATACGGATATAATATCCACGATAACTTCTCATGGTGCAGGATATATTGATAAATCTTTGGAAAAAATAGTTGGCTTACAAACTGATAAGCCGCTTAAGCGTGCGCTGCAGCCATTTGGCGGCATAAGAATGGCTGAAACTTCTTGTAAATCCTATGGCTATGAAGTTAATCCGCACATAAGCGAAATTTTTACAAAATATCGTAAAACTCACAATCAAGGTGTTTTTGATGTTTATACTCCCGAAATGCGTGCGGCACGCCATGCCGGAATCCTAACAGGTTTACCTGATGCGTATGGCAGAGGAAGAATTATCGGAGATTATAGACGTATTGCGTTGTATGGTATAGATAGACTTATTGAAGACAAAATTGAGCAGCATGCGTCTGTCCACGGCACAATGACTCCTGAAAAAATTCAATTAAAAGAAGAACTCGCAGAACAAATACGTGCTTTGGAAGAAATGAAAGAGTTAGGAAATATCTACGGATGTGATATTTCCAGACCGGCGCAAAATGCCAGAGAAGCTGTACAATGGCTTTATTTCGGATATTTATCAGCAGTAAAAGAACAAAACGGTGCTGCGATGAGTATAGGAAGAACTTCTACATTTCTTGATATATTTATAGAAAGGGATTTACGTAAAGGTATTATTACAGAAGCTGAAGCACAGGAACTGATTGATCATTTTGTAATGAAACTCAGACTTGTTAAATTTGCAAGAACACCTGAATATAATTCACTCTTCTCAGGAGATCCGACATGGGTAACAGAGTCTATAGGCGGTATGGGAGTTGACGGTAGAACTCTTGTTACGAAGAACTCCTTTAGATATCTTCATACTCTGGAAAATCTGGGAACAGCTCCGGAACCAAATTTAACAGTTTTATGGTCAACAAAGCTTCCGAGAAACTTTAAAGAATATGCGGCACATATATCGATTACGACGTCATCTATCCAATACGAAAATGATGATATGATGCGACAGATACACGGTGATGATTATGCAATCGCATGCTGTGTTTCTTCAATGGTTGTCGGAAAAGAAATGCAATTCTTTGGTGCAAGAGCAAATCTTGCAAAATGTCTTTTGTATGCAATAAATGGTGGTGTTGACGAAAAGCTTAAAGAACAAGTAGGGCCTAAGTACAGACCGATTACTTCAGAATATCTTGATTACGATGAAGTCATGGAAAGATATGAAAGTATGATGGATTGGTTATCTTGGCTTTATGTAAATACTTTGAATGTAATCCACTACATGCACGACAAATACTGTTATGAGCGTTCACAAATGGCTCTTCATGACAGAGATGTAAAAAGGTATTTTGCGACAGGTGTTGCAGGATTATCAGTTGTTGCGGATTCTTTATCAGCAATAAAATATGCGAAAGTTAAAACAATTCGTGATGAAAACGGAATTGTTGTTGATTATGAAGTCGAAGGAGATTACCCGAAATACGGTAACAATGATGATAGAGTTGATTCAATTGCTGTTGATATAGTACATAAATTTATGAATTATATCAGAACGCATAATACCTACAGAAATTCAATTCCTACAATGTCAATTCTGACAATAACCTCAAATGTAGTTTATGGTAAGAAAACAGGCAATACTCCTGACGGAAGGAAAGCAGGTGTTCCGCTTGCACCGGGAGCCAACCCAATGCATGGCAGAGATAAAAACGGAGCAGTTGCATCTTTGGCTTCTGTTGCGAAACTTCCGTTCGGTGATGCACAGGATGGTATTTCCAATACCTTCTCAATCATTCCTGATGCACTCGGAAAAGATGAAGTTTTTGTTGGAGATTTGGATATGGATATTCAGCTTGATTGCGGCTGCTGTGAAGGTGGGGTAAATTCAAGAGGCGAATATACAAGCAGTTATATGACCCCTCTTATTAAAAGGACACCAAAGAAAACTGTTGAAGAAACTACTTATAACAAATTATAAAAAGAAAGGCAATAAATAATGACTACACAACAAGAAGAGAATTTAATAAATTTGCTCGACGGATATGTTGAAAAGGGCGGGCATCATCTTAATGTGAATGTATTTAACAGAGAAACTTTGCTGGATGCACAGGCTCATCCTGAAAAATATCCGCAATTGACTGTAAGGGTTTCGGGTTATGCGGTTAATTTTGTTAAATTAACAAAAGAACAGCAGGATGATGTTATTTCCAGAACATTTCATTCATCCTTGGGAAATTAATTATTGTGATAAAATATAAATTATATTAAGGATATTATTTTTTTAAACAAGAGAGGGAAATATTATGACAAAGTATGTATGTTCAGTATGCGGTTATACTGTTGAAGGCGAAGCTCCAGAAAGATGCCCAGTTTGCGGAGCTGTAAGGGAAGTGTTTACGAAAATGGAAGAAGGTGAAAAGAAATATACGACAGAGCATGTAATTGGTGTCGCGAAAGATGTTGATCCTGCGATTTTAGAAGGCTTGAGAGCGAATTTTACAGGTGAATGCACGGAAGTAGGTATGTATCTTGCAATGTCAAGACAAGCTGACCGAGAAGGTTACCCTGAAATTGCTGAAGCATACAAAAGATATGCGTTTGAAGAAGCAGACCATGCAGCAAGATTCGCTGAACTTTTGGGTGAAGTTGTTACAAATTCCACAAAGAAAAATTTAGAACTCAGAGCAGAAGCTGAATTTGGTGCTTGCGACGGTAAAATGCAGTTGGCAAAACGTGCAAAAGAATTGGGACTGGATGCTGTCCATGACACTGTTCATGAAATGGCAAAAGATGAAGCTCGTCATGGCAGAGGTTTTGACGGACTTTTGGCAAGATATTTTGCATAAATTTTGTTATGAAACTTGAAAACCTGAAGTTTTAATAACTTCAGGTTTTTTAATTTCTCAAATTTTACAAATCCTCTATTGCATAATTGCGCAAAAGTCATAATTAGTGTATTATTCTATACAGGAGAGTGAAAGAATGATTGCTATAGAAAAAATTAACAAAATTAACGAAACCATTAAAAAAGTATTTGAATTTACACAAGTTGATGATGCTGTGAGAGCTGATTTCAGCGAATATCTTGCGACTATTGGCGCAAATTTGTCTTTAAATCAAATGGAAAAGGTCTTTTTACCATATATATTTGAACGCAGACTTTCGGGTAAATCTATTTTGGAAATATATAAAGAAACAAAACCAGAAAATATTGAAATAGTTGACGGATTGATAAATTCTATTTCATCAGTTTATGAAATTAAAAGGATTTTAAAAAATGGTTTTGAATTACATAATTTAGTTAATGAAAAAACATATTCCGTGCTTTCTCTTACAAAAATGACGAGTTTTAGAGGAATTTATGCAGGGCAATACATTGTAGCGAGGATATTTAAATACGATGGTGAATATTACGTAGTAGAAATATCGAGCGTACTTTCACACTCACAAAGTGCTGAAGCGATGAGATATGCAGTTATGAAACTTATTCAAACCCCCGAAGTCTTGTATCATGACAATCCTGAAAAAGAGGAAGAAATTAAATCTACAATTGCGGAAATGTATGACAAATTTATAAAAACGTTTAATAAAGATATTATCCTCACAACGAATCGTTATGCCGACGAAATTATTGGTGCGTTTAATGAAGGAGAAGAGATTGATTTAACGGGCAAAGAGTCAAACTTAACTGAGCCGAAATTCTTCCATATTAAAGAGCTTGACAACAATTATGGAAACTTTTTGGAAAATTCTGTTGGTGGATTTGGTGCACATGTGGAAACATATGATGTTGCGGTAATTTTTGATAAAGAAGCCGGATTATATGCTATACCTTTTTACGAAACATTTACAAAGTTGTTTGAAAATAAGGATTCTGTTGAGAATCCAAAATCCTGTGTTGAATACTTTTTAACAAACAATTCGATTCCAAAAAGTATTTTAGATAGAGTTTCTTCTAAATATGACAATTTTATGGAAGTTGTAAATAGTTTGCTTGAAACCGATTATAGTTATGATGAATTAATAAAGAAGTATAAATCAGACTATTTGGAACGTAAAATTTATTCATCTGCAACAGTTTTATATTGTTCCGGTGCATTTTCCGATGTGTTTGAAGTTATTTCTACACCAAAGCCCGAAACTCCGGTCATGCCTGATAGAAAAATTGGTAGAAATGAACCATGCCCTTGTGGAAGCGGGAAAAAATACAAGAATTGCTGTGGCAAATAGTTTCTAAAATTTGCAATTTATGAAAAATTTTTTAGAAGTATTATTAGATTTAATTTACCGTAAAAGATGTTATTTTTGCAGGAGTTCAAAGTATTCTGTGAAAATGTGCCCTAAGTGTTTTAACAAATTAGAATTCGCCAATACTGTTCCAAACAGAATCATCGATGGCATAAGTATCTACTGTGCAGGGACGTATAGTAAAGAACTTCAAAAATTGATTAGAGGAGTTAAGTATCATAATCAAAGAGACCTTGCCTATTATCAGGCAAAATTCATGTATGATTATTTTTTAAGTCTTGCTCAATTATCGGATAAAGAGTTTGAACTAGTTCCGGTTCCTTTGCACTTTAACAGGATCAAAAAACGTAAGTACAATCATATGGAGCTTGTTTGTGAGGAATTCTCTAAAATGAGCGGATTTTCTTGCAACTTTGACTTAATAAAAAGAATTAAAGATACAAAGCCGCAATATAACTTGAACAGAAAAGAAAGAATGATAAATCTTCATGAAGCTTTCGAAGTCAATCGAGATTTTATTACCGGCAAAAATCTGTTAATATTAGATGATATTTGTACAACCGGTTCCACTTTTGAAGAAATGATAACAACGCTTAAAGCGGCTGGGATATATAATATTACATGTTTTGCAACCGCAACCCCGATATAATAGCTGTTATTTTGGTAAACGTTTGTTCAAATCAATATAAGGTTTGATATTATTAGAATTTTCATAACTGTCTGCCCAACTCAATGTCAGATTTTTTGCACCTACTGATGGTAATACCAATTCAGAGTCCAAATATCTGGACATGTCTATAAACCCGCCTACGAGTCCACTATTAGGGCGGTATATTGTATATGCGAGTTTATCACTTGTATTACCTTCAACCGTTTTAAAGGAACCAGGTGGATATTCTATGCCGGTATTTGGGTCTGTATATCCGTTCGGGTAAATTTCAACCACTATACCAATATGTGAGGCACCTTTGTATAGTACAAGGTCTCCAGCCTTTACTGAATTGTTTACAAAATTGGCTCTGCTTTCAGACTTAAGTCCAGATACATCGTTATATATTTGTTTTTTTTCTGCCCATTTTTTAAAATAGGGCACACTCCGCGTGTTACCTATTTCATCAAGAACCGCAGAATCAAATCCTGGGATGCCACGTAATAAGGTAGTGACTGTACCAGCACACCATGCCTCTTGCCTGTTTTCGCTCATATAATAATATGCCAATCGGTTATTTTCATTAATTTCTATGTAATTTGCGGAATCTGCCATAGATGTTGCAGATTCAATAAGAGCAATTCTGTTATCCGGTACGGTTTTGCCATTAGCTTTTGCAGAATCAATAAAGGCGCTGGCCAAATCGTAAATAAATTTTGCAACGGGAGTTGTAATATTATGAACGACTTCTTTTACAATACCGCAAAATTTATTGTATAAATTCCCAAGATTGAAGTCTTTGTCTTCCAAAGATGTACATACCTCTTCTAAAGCATTAAAAATACTGGCAAAATTATTCCCAAGTGTTTTTTTGTGTTTGTCGCACACACTTTGCAGGGTTTGGCTGTATATATCGCAGACATTGGGGTTGATTTCATTTGACATATTATTTCAATTCCTTTGCTTACAATGTGTATAACGGCATATTTCCCAAAAACTTTAATTAGAATAGGTTAGTATAGGCATTGTATAAGGATGAGATACAATATTAACAGGCATTTATGGATTGTAAATTTTTGTAAACAGCTCGGAGTTAATTAATAATAGGATTAATTTTAGATTCATAATATAATATTTTTATGAGGAAGATTAGGGTAGTTTTATTATTTTTATTTATGCTTTTTATGCAGCCTTGTTTTGCAATAAAGATAGGATTGCAAACGCAGGTTAACCGTACGTATATAGGCGCTTCAACCAAGGCTGAAATTATTGACTGCAATACAAACAAACTTATTTTTAATATGGAAAAAATGAAGGGTTACGAATTCAAGGTATATAAAGATATTATTGCAATAAAAGTAGATGGAAAATTTTGTAAAATAAACAGTAACAAAATTGTAATCAAGCCTGAGGCAAATGGATTTGTGAGTGTTAAGAGGAAATGGTATAGAGGACATTTTCAGCTAATTAATGATGGCTTAGGCCTAACTGTTATTAATGACATACCTATCGAAAAGTATTTGCAAGGAGTTGTACCTTCAGAAATGCCTTCAAGCTGGGAACATGATGCGCATAAGGCTCAGGCAATAGCCGCGAGAAGTTATGCATTGGCAAATCTTGGTAAGCGGGCGAAGTTTGGATATGACCTGAAAGATACACCGGAAGATCAGGCATACGGAGGTGCAAGCGCTGAAACGGTAAACACAAACGATGCAGTGGCGGAAACCGAAGGTATTGTGTTAATATACGACGGAAAAATTATTCCGGCTTTTTATTCGGCATCAGCAGGTGGACAAACTCGCTCTTCAGGGCAAGTTTGGACAAAAGATTTGGCTTGGCTGAGATCGGTTCCTTCATACGATGATGGGGTCAAGAAAAACGGGCATGGTGTGGGGATGAGTCAATATGGTGCGAATAACCTCGCTAAAAAAGGATATAATGCGTATCAAATACTGAAATATTTTTATGCAAATACAAAATTTGCAAAGATAAATTCTGAATACTATAAATAAAAGAGATTTACGGTTACAAAATGAAAGCAGCAAAAATAGACGGCGAAAAAATAGTTATAAAAGAAGTTGATGATATAGAACTTAATGGCAGAAAGGGCGCGATTGTTAAAGTCATTGGTTGCGGTCTTTGCGGTTCCGATATTGTAAAGTTTAAACATAAAATGGCGGCAGACGGCGCGGTTTTGGGACATGAAATTGTCGGTATTATTGAAGCAATAAATTCGGACACAAAATTTAAGATTGGGGACAAAATAGTATCCTCCCATCATATTCCATGTTTTGAATGTACATATTGCAAACACGAAAATTATTCTATGTGCAGACATTTTAAAGAGACAAATATTTTTCCTGGAGGATTCAGCGAGAAAATATACCTTTCGGAAGAACACTTAAAAAATGTTGCCTATAGCGTACCTACAGGAGTTTCGAATGAAGAAATTTCATTTTATGAGCCTCTGGGGTGTTGTATTAGGGCAATAAAAAGATGTAATCTCATAAGTGGTGACAAGATTCTCGTTGTTGGTTTGGGTTCAATCGGTTTAATTATGGCTGAAGGCTTAAAAGCGTATGGATACAAAGTTTTCGGGTGTGATTTAATTGAAGACAGAATAAAACTTGCCTTCTCGAGAGGAATAGATGCTTTCAATTCAAAAAATATTGAAGTATTTGATGAAGTAATTAAATCGAAAACCGATGATTATGGCGTAGATGCTGTATTTATGACATCAGGTGCTGACAAAGCTATTGATGTAGCATTAAAAACAGTAAAACAGGGCGGGAAAATTCTTGTATTTTCAAGTACTCCATTGAGTAATGGTTATCCGAATAACGAAATCTATTATAAAGAACTGACGGTTTTAGGGAGTTATTCACCGTCACCGAAGGATTTAAAAGATTCCTTTGATTTAATTACATCAGGAAAAGTCAACGTCAAAGATTTAACTACTGTTTACCCGCTTGAAAAAATACAACAAGCCTTTGACGATACAATTTCAAATAAAATTTTTAAAGCCTATATCAAAATGTAGCTTTAGGACTAGCGCTATAGCAGGTTGACATGGGGTTAAATTTATCCAATAATAATGTTGTGCCTGACCGTTGAGGGAAGAATATAATCAAACCTTTGCGGAAAGATACCGATACTTTAGAATGTCGTGTCTTATTTAGGCACGACATTTTTTAATATTTTGTCACATCATCCGCTGTGAGGGGATAATGGGATATAGAAAGGAGCAAAATGGAAACACGTGTAGCAATAGTGAGCATAATAGTTGAAAATGATGCGGTCATTTGCGATATTCAGAATCTTTTAACCGAATACGCTCAATATATTATCGGAAGGTTTGGAATTCCATACAAACAAAAAAATATAAGAATAATAAGTGTTGTTCTTGATGCTCCGGCTGATACAATAAATGCTTTAACGGGTAAAATCGGGCGGCTTGAGCATGTTAATGCGAAAACAGTGTACTCAAATGTATAATTTAAATTTGTAATGTTGAACTTGTTTTGGCATCTATAGTTGAGCAGACTCTGAAACAAGTTCAGAGTGACGTGAAAGGGAATTAAAATGTACGATAAAAAATCAATGAAAGCGGAAGAATTTATAAATCATGAAGAAGTTTTAAGAACTCTTGATTATGCTGAGAAAAATAAGAATAATTTGGAGTTAATAGACAAAATTTTAGATAAAGCACGTCCGATACGTGATGGGAAACAGGTTCATTGCAACGGTTTAACGCACGAAGAAGCTAGTGTCCTTCTTGCATGTGAAGACAAAACCGTTCTAAATAAGATTTATAATTTAGCGGAAGAGATAAAAGAAGCGTTTTACGGTGACAGAATTGTTATTTTTGCTCCGCTTTATCTTTCAAATTACTGTGTAAACGGTTGTATTTATTGCCCTTATCATAATCAAAATAAACATATTCCGCGTAAAAAACTGACACAGGAAGAAGTTAAAGCCGAAGTCATTGCCCTTCAGGATATGGGACATAAACGTCTTGCGATAGAATCAGGTGAAGACCCTATCAACAATCCTATTGAATATATTTTGGAATGTATTAAAACGATTTATTCTATAAAACACAAAAATGGTGCCATTCGTAGGGTGAATGTTAATATAGCGGCTACAACGGTTGAAAACTATCGTAAGCTTAAAGAGGCAGGAATCGGAACATATATTCTGTTTCAGGAAACGTACCACAAAGAAAGTTATGAAAAACTCCATCCAAGCGGACCCAAGCATAATTATGCATATCATACCGAAGCTATGGATAGAGCTATGGAAGGCGGAATTGATGATGTTGGGTTGGGCGTATTGTTTGGCTTAGAGAGATATAAATATGAATTCGCTGCACTTTTAATGCATGCCGAGCATTTAGAGGCGGTTCACGGAGTGGGACCGCATACAATTTCGGTTCCAAGAGTTAAAAAAGCAGATGATATTGATCCAAACGCCTTTGATAATGGTATAGATGACGAAACCTTTGCCAAAATTGTTGCACTTACCCGTATTGCAGTACCTTATACAGGTATAATAATTTCAACTCGTGAAACAGAAAAAGTCAGAGAAAAATTACTCAAGCTTGGTGTTTCGCAGGTTTCCGGTGCATCAAGGACTTCAGTCGGTGGTTATACCGAGAAAGAACGTCCGAAAGAAACGGAACAATTCGATGTTTCAGACCAAAGAACATTGGATGAAGTTGTTAAATGGCTTATGGAACAAGGACATATTCCTTCATTTTGCACGGCTTGCTACAGGGAAGGACGAACAGGCGACAGGTTTATGTCATTATGTAAAACAGGGCAAATCCAAAACTGCTGTCATCCGAATGCTTTGATTACTCTCAAAGAGTTTCTCATGGACTATGCAACAGAAGGAACAAGAAAAATTGGTGAAGAATTAATTAAAAAAGAAATCAATAATGTTCCGAATGAAAAAGTAAGAGAAATTTTGAAAAATAATCTTGTAAAAATTGAAAAAGGGGAGCGTGATTTCAGGTTCTAGAGATAAAAGGGGGAATTAATTGTGTCTCTGCTAAATACAACTTCATCAGAACGATTGCACATATCATTTTTTGGCTGCAGAAATGCGGGGAAATCGAGTTTGGTCAATGCCGTTACGAATCAGCAAATATCCGTTGTTTCTGACGTTAAAGGAACAACAACCGACCCTGTTAAAAAGGCAATGGAAATTTTACCCATAGGCCCTGTTGTTATTATTGATACTGCGGGTTTGGATGATGAGGGTAAATTAGGTAGTTTGCGTGTTGAAAAAACGATGGAAGTACTTGGTAAAACTGATATTGCGGTTTTGGTTGTTGATGCAAGTATCGGAATGAATGATTATGACAAAGAAATAGTAAAACAGTTTGAAGGAAGAGGACTTCCTTATGTTATTGTTTACAACAAGTGTGATTTGATGACAGAAACCACCCTGCTCCAACCATCTCAGGGAATTATTCTTTCTGCAAAAACAGGAGAAGGGGTAAATGAATTAAGAGAATTTCTCGGCAAAATTGCGAATCAGAATAAGAAAGAAAAATATATAATTCGTGATAGATTAAAACAAGGAGATGTGGTAATTCTTATTATTCCAATAGACGAATCTGCCCCGAAGGGTAGGCTCATACTCCCGCAGCAAAATATTTTGAGAGAAATTCTCGATGCAAAGGCTTGTGCTGTTTGCGTTCAACCGGAAGGATTGGTGCAAATATTAGATAAAATAACTCCAAATCTGGTGATAACAGATTCGCAGGTTTTTAACAAGGTTAAAGATATTGTTCCGGAAAGTATACTTCTGACATCTTTTTCAATATTGATGGCAAACTATAAGGGTAAATTAACCTCATTGGTTGGTAGTGCAAGAGTTATAGCAGAATTGAAAGACGGAGATAAGGTTTTAATAAGTGAAGCTTGTACCCACCACAGACAATGTAATGATATTGGTACGGTAAAATTCCCAAAATGGATTAAGGATTACACGGGTAAAAATATAGAGTTTGAATTTACCCAGGGGGGTGAATTCCCACAGAACTTGAGTAAGTATAAATTAATAATCCATTGTGGCGGATGCATGATAAATGAAGCAGAGATGACAACCAGACAGCAAAGAGCAGAAAAACAAAATATTCCTATGGTAAATTATGGTATGGCAATTGCTTATATGAATGGAATTTTGGCAAGAGCGTTAGAAGTATTTAATATATAAAATGCCTGGAAATACAGTTTAATATTTCCGCGTCACAGGTTTGCAGTTAAAATCAATTATTTCAGTGTCTTTACATATTCAATGATGTCTGAAGATTCATACATTTGTATATTTCTGTCTTTATCTATCATAAATGGGACCTGCCTTTTTCCGCCTATTTGAATTAACGAGTCTTCGGAAGCTTTATTTGATATATCTATTTTATTGTATTTCATTCCATTTTCATCCATATATTTCATAACCTTTTTGCAGTAAGGGCAATTTTCTAAAATAAATAAATCAATCATATTAACTCCTTTCGATATTTGAATATATAGAGTTTATCGCATATAATAAAAAGTTTCTATACTCCTTTAAAATGTTTAAATTACCTATATAGATTTACATTAAAATAAAATAATAGTATTATGGTTTTGTTCCGGTTTTTAAAATAGTGTTGTAAGAAGGAGAAAACTATGAAAGAAAACTTGAAAAAATATCTTGTAGAATTGATTGGAGCATTTTTCTTAATGTTTACAGTTGCTTCTGCTGTTGCGCTAAATGGTGAAGGTGTAATTCCTGCAATATCAATTGGTTTTGTACTTATGGTATTGGTATATGCAGGAGGACATGTTTCAGGCGGACATTATAATCCTGCAGTATCATTAGCGGCAGCAATTAGAGGTGCATTAGAATGGAAACAATTAATTCCTTATTGGGTAGCACAATCGGCAGGTGCTGCAGCTGCGGCATGTTTAGTAATGCAATTTGCTAAAGTGCCTGATGTGGCTTGTGCAGGTTGTAATTGTGCATTCACAATCCCTCAAATTGTTGTGGGAGAATTTTTATTTACCTTCCTGCTCTGCTGGGTTGTTTTGCATGTTGCAACATCTAAAGGTACTGAAGGTAATTCATTCTATGGATTGGCAATTGGTTCTGTTGTAACCGTAGGCGCGTTCGCTGTCGGCGGAATCCTCTGTTTTGGTGCTTTTAACCCTGCAGTCGCTTTAGGGCTTGGAGTCTTAGGTCATGCTTGCTGGTGCTGCATGGGACTAACTGTACTTGTTAATCTTGTGGCTGCAATTGTTGCCGGGCTTGTTTATAAAATTACTGAAATAGAATAAATTTATATTTTTATTTCCGGAACAAAAGAGGGTGTTGTAATACACCCTCTTTTAATATTATTTAAATATCTGTCTCAAAAGGATTTATTTTGCCAATCTGTTAATTAACCATCCGAATAAAGATAAAACTATAGAGCCGATTAGAGCACTTAAAAATCCTTCAACTTGAAATCCGGGAGTAATAAAACCTGCAAGCATTAATAGAGCTGCATTAATAACTAATGAAAACAGTCCTAAAGTTAGAAATGTTACAGGAAGCGAAATAAATTCCAACAATGGTCGGATAAATATATTTATAAGTGCAATAACTAAACATACAAGCATTGCTGTTAAAAAGTTTTCAACACTTATGCCCGGAACAAGCCATGCTGTAAAAATGACCAGTAAGGAATAAACAACCCATCTCAAAATTAAATTAATCATTTGATAATCTCCTTTCATGAATTTAGCACATGTGAGGAAAGTTCTCTCACCTTTTTATTATATTCCCTAAAGACATAGTTGCTATTCTTGTAGAGTCTAAATATTAATTTCAACTTTTGTAAACTAATATTTGTTACAAAAATTAATATTTACGGCATTTCAGCATGCTTTTTTCGAAAGATTTTTTATCTTGGCATGCCGTGTTAAGCATGGCGAAAAACCCTTTAACTGCGCAGTTTTTGCGCAATATGGTCGTTTGCATAAATGCGTATATTCAATAAAAATAGTGCTTTCCCCTACAAATATTTAATAAAAATGTTTGCAATTTTTTAAAAGCCTATATATAATAGTACTTGTAATAAGAAAGGAGATTTATTATGAACAGAGAAGAATTAATTTCTGAAATTTCAAAAAAAGCAAAAGTATCTAAAAAAGATGCATCATTAGTTTTATCAGCAACTCTTGAATCAATTCAAAAGACTGTTAAAAAAGGACAAAAAGTTACTTTAGTTGGTTTTGGTACTTTCTCTTCTAAGCACAGAGCTGCTAGAAATGGCCGTAACCCACAAACTGGTAAAGCAATCAAGATTGCTGCTAAGAATGTTCCTGCATTCTCAGCTGGTAAAGCTTTCAAATCTATGCTTGCTAAGTAAGATTTGTACTCAAAGCTTAAAAAGGGATGACTTATGGTCGTCCCTTTTTTTTGTATGTAATTACTTATCTAGTGCTTGTATATAGGTTGTAAAAATCAGTTGCAGACTATACTAAATGTTTGATTTGCAGCATTTTTATGTTACTATATTTGTATAATAGGGATAGAGGAGAAGGATTTTGAGTCAGCAAAACATGTTTTCGGACGGTAAAATTGTACCGGTTGATATAAAAGGTGAAATGAGAAAATGCTACATCGATTACGCGATGTCAGTTATTGTAGGACGTGCATTACCGGATGTCCGTGATGGTTTAAAGCCTGTCCACAGAAGAATTTTGTATGCAATGAACGAGCTCGGAATGACACCTGATAAGCCTTTTAAGAAATGTGCACGTATCGTAGGTGAAGTTTTGGGTAAATATCACCCGCACGGTGACAGTTCGGTGTATGAGGCGCTTGTAAGATTGGCTCAAGACTTTAATACAAGATATTTGGTTGTAGATGGGCATGGGAACTTTGGTTCGGTTGATGGTGATGGTGCAGCTGCAATGCGTTATACAGAAGCTCGTATGCATAAAATAACCACCTCAATGCTTGCCGATATTGATTGTGAAACAGTTGATTTCGAACCCAACTTTGACGGCTCGTTGGAAGAACCTTCGGTGCTCCCTGTAAGGTTGCCAATGCTACTGCTAAATGGCTCATCGGGAATTGCTGTTGGTATGGCAACAAATATTCCACCTCATAACCTATGTGAAGTTGTTGATGGAACGATTGCTTTGATTGATAACCCCAAAATAACTGTTGAAGGGTTAATGGAGTATATTAAAGGACCTGATTTCCCGACAGCTGCGACAATTATCGGTTTAAATGATATTAAACAAGCATATGAAACAGGCAGAGGTTCAATAAAAATGTCCTCTGTGGCAACAATAGAGGAAATTCCTGGCGGCGCAGGCAGACAAGCTAGAACTGCAATAATTGTTACTGAAATTCCTTATCAGGTAAATAAAGCTCAATTAATTGAAAAAATTGCTGATTTGGTAAAAGAAAACCGTATCAACGGTATATCAGACCTTCGTGATGAATCTGACCGTGAAGGTATGCGGATTGTCATTGAACTTAAACGTGATGCAAAGCCGGAAGTCGTTAAGAATAACCTGTTTAAATATACTCAATTGTCAACAACGTTTGGTGTAAATATGGTTACGCTCTGCGGAAAACAGCCAAGGTTGTTGAACTTGTATGAAGTTCTTAATGAGTTTGTTGAGCACAGAGTTGAAATCGTTACAAGAAGAACCATTTACTTCTTAAAGAAGGCTAAAATTCGTGCCCATATTTTAGCAGGTTTGTTAATCGCATTGGGTTCATTAGATGAAGTTATTGAGCTTATCAAAAAATCTAAAACAACAGATGATGCACGAGAAGGTTTGATGAGCAGGTTCGGACTTGATGCTGACCAAGCTAATGCTATTTTGGAAATGCAACTGAGAAGATTGACAGGACTGGAACAAGAAAAAATCAAAGCTGAATACGATGATCTAATCAAAAAGATTGCGGAATACGAAGAAATTCTTGCTGACAGGCAGAAGGTTTTGGATATTATCAAGGCTGAACTTCTTGAAGATAAAGAAAAATACGGTGATGACAGAAAAACTCAGATTTTGCCTGAACAGGGTGAAGTTACAATTGAAGATTTGACTCCAAATACTCCGATGGCTGTATTTATTACTCATCAGGGATATTTAAAGAGAATTTCTCTTGATACTTTTGAACGTCAGAACCGTGCAACCCGAGGTAAAGCTGGCATGAAGACCAAAGATGATGATGACATTCAGCATTTCTTTACTGCAATGATGCATGATAAAGTCTTGTTCTTCTCATCAAAGGGTATTGTATATAGCCTGAATGTTTATGATTTTCCTGAAGGCGGACGTCAGTCAAAAGGACTACCAATAGTAAATGTACTTCCTATAGAACAAGGAGAACAAATTACGGCAGTTGTTCCTGTAAGCAACTTCTCCCATGACCTGAACTTGATTATGCTGACTCAAAAAGGATTTATTAAGCGAATAGAACTTGATAACTTTGCAAATATTAGAAGAAGTGGTATTATCGCAATTTCGCTTGAAGAAAATGACAGATTAAATTGGGTAAAACTTGCTAAAGGAAATGATGAAATAATTATAGGTACTTCTTGTGGTATGGCAATAAGATTCCCGATAGAAGACTTAAGGCCATTGGGAAGAAGTGCGAGAGGTGTAATTTCAATGAAACTTAGAGCGGCAGATACAATTATCGGCTGTGATATAGTACCAAAGAACTATGATGCGGATTTACTTGTTGTAACTTCTGATGGCTTTGGAAAACGTACTAAATTAAGCGAATTTCGTCCTCAGAACAGAGGTGGTATCGGTTTAATTGCCACCAAGTTTAAATCGAGTGCTTCAAGGCTTGTTGCACTTACTATTGTTGAAGAAAAAGACGAAATAATGTTAGTAACGGCAAACGGTATTGTAACAAGAATTAAAGCGGGTGATATCTCATGCCAAGGCAGACCTGCAACGGGCGTACGAGCTCAAAACCTTGTAGATAATGACGCTGTTGTATCCGTTAACAAAATAGTAAATTGTGATAAAGATGACGAAGATTATGATCCTGCTGTAGGTTCTTGTGCAATGCAAGAGGAAGAACAATACAGCGAGCAGACATCTTTGTTAGATAATAGTGATTTTAAAAGTGATATAGAATAACTTTATATGTTTGATAAAAGAGGAGGCTGTTTATTAGCCTCCTTTTTTTGTGCTAACTAAAATGCTTTTCTTGGACTGATGTGTCTTAATCTTCCTTTTGATATACTTGGTTCTGTATCGCTACAGTCAATTTCTGCATCTCCTTGTCCGTATGTAGGATATAATTTGCAATACGCATCTTTAAATCCATAAAATTCTTTAATTTTATTATCCCCTGGTTTTTTTATGTAAAACGGTAACAAGTCAGGTCTTTCTTGAAGGTTTCTAAGGTTTTGACCTGTGCTTTCTTCGTTTATTGCAGCAGGATAAACTAACTTACCTTTATAATTACTATCAAATGAATATATAAATTTCGTTTTATAAACCTCTACTGTTTTAGCGTGCGGAACAGACATTTCGATAACGTAGTATTCATCACCAGGGCTTTGATGTTTAATCTCATAGCTAATTCCGTTTGGAGCAGAAAGCGATGTGACGGGTGTACTATTGGAACATGCAACATTTGAATTAATTAAATGAGCTATGTGCATAACATAATCGCAAAAGTTGGGTGAGGTCGGGCTGAATTTTCCCTTTTTTACGGCATCAATTGTTCCGTCGTTCAAGGTGCTGTATCCTGTATACCAATACAAGTTATATGCTTTTTCCATTCCGGTTTTTGTAATTGAAAATCCCATTGCCATAACTACGGCAATAATTGCCATAACAAGTAATACTTCAATTAGAGAAAAAGCTCCTTTTCTTTTATTCATTTTAGATTAACTCCATTAAATCTTTATACGTTGATATTGTATCACATCTGACTGGTAAGTGTACAGAGTCAACGTCTAAAACTGTACTATTTTCTTTTATTGCGTATATTTTTTTACCGAGTTTATTCATTTCAAAAACCGGAATTCCACCGAGAGAGTTGTGTGGTATTACGAGAAAATCCAAATCGCTTACATTTAATCCCGAATTTGTTGTAGTTATTAGAGGTGCGTTTGCCAAGCCTAAAAGAATACAAGGGAGAAAAGTCGGAGTTATGTATTCTGCCGAGCATCTTGGATCAACTATTTCTGTTGATATTTCTGTGTTAACAAATGCCGGAGCGTGTGCGCATGGAACCTCGAGCTCTTTGGATATGTAATGAGAAATAATGGCTTCTACTCCTCCGACCGGATCCACACCAATACCGTTCGCATAATCATCCCCCTGCTCTTCTGGGAATAAGCAAACAATTGCAATTGCACTGCAGCCCTTGCTTAGAAGTTTTTCAGCGGCAAATTTTATGGTTTCGAGGCTTTTAACATTTCCTGTTGAGATTCCAGAATTATCTATATAAAATTCCACACCGACATTCTCTTCAGTAATTTCATATCCGTGAATATCAATATCATAAACAGTCTTGACTGCATTTATTGTGTTTATGTGGATATTTAAAACATCTTGCGGAATTGCCTTATCAAAAACCACACCAATTTTATTGTTTTTACATTCTTTAAGCCCAATCTCACCTTTAAAAAATCTGTCCAGGGTATAACCCTCAACATATAGCATATTGTCTGTTATTCCGGAAAAACACGCCGCATTAACGACATTAGGATTAACAATCAGCCTACACTTTTCGGCGAGTTTTCTCGCCCATTTGCTTGCATCTCCTGCAAATCCGCCTATAGATGCTCCAATTCCCGTCGGTATAATAAATGCCCCTGTTTTCATGGCTATATTATATCATATACAGAATCTTATTTTATGCTACAATCGCTTTATGAACACAAAATACTGGACAGCTTTTTCATCTATTGAACAATTGGATTCAACCTTTATTCAAAGGCTTTATAATTATTTTGGTGATATTGAGACTGCTTTTAATGCCAAATTATCGGACTTAGAACAAATTGAAGGACTTTCCAAAGTTAAGGCCGAAAACTTTATTGAAAAGAAAAAAGGTGTAAATCCTGACCAAACCCTGGAATTTATTTTAAATAAAAGGATAGAAATCCTGACCTATGATGACGAAAAATATCCATATATGCTGCGCCAAATCCCCAATCCTCCAATGACTTTGTATTATAAAGGTGATTTGTTTAGCTGTAATCTTGAAAGAACGGTCGCTTTTGTGGGCTCAAGAAAGGCAAGTTTTGCCGGGAAAGAGGGAGTGAGCAGGGTAATTTCTGATTTAAGAAATACAGATTTATGTATAGTTTCAGGCCTTGCAACCGGAATTGATGCAGTTTCACACAAAAGTGCTATTGAAAACAATCTGAAGACTATAGGTGTAATTGCAAGCGGGCTTGATCATATTTACCCCAGTGGTAATAAGGCTTTGTATGAACAGATAGAGAATGGCTGCGGAGCGGTAGTTACGGAATATTATCCGACTTTTGAGCCGTTACAGTTTAGATTCCCGCAGAGGAACAGAATCGTAACAGGTCTTTCTTACGGTACTGTGGTTGGTGAAGCTGCAATAAAAAGCGGCGCATTAATTAGTGCGAATCTAACACTCGAGCAGGGCAGAGAACTTATGTGTATTCCGGGTTCGATTAATAATGCTAATACTGAAGGAATTTATAAACTTCTTAAAGACGGGGCAACAATGGTTACGAAGGGTGAGGATATATTAAATGCTCTTGGTTGGGAAGTTCAGACAAAAAACAATATTGAGGGGGTAGATAAAGTAAATATTGATGAAAAATATTTCCCCATTTTTGATATAATAAGAGTAGAGCCGAAGAGTTTTGACGAGCTTCAGTCTGAAACAGGAATGAATACTGATGAGTTGTTAACTTGTTTGACAGAAATGGAACTTCACGGTTTAATAGAACAATCAGAAGGTGAACGTTACAGGAGGTTGAGATAAATGGCGGAAGCTTTCGCTGAAGAAAAACCGAGTAAATCAAAAAAAGAGAGAGCATTAGTAATTGTAGAGTCACCTGCTAAATCTAAAACAATAAAGAAGATTTTAGGTGACGGATATCAGATAGAGGCGAGCTTTGGGCATGTAAGAAATTTACCTGAAAATGTTCTTGGTTTTGATGTTCATAATGATTTTAAACCGACCTACGTAATTATTCCCGAAAAGAAAAAAGTTGTTACTAAGTTGAATGATTTGGCTAAGCGCTCGGATAAAATATATCTTGCTTCCGACCCTGACCGTGAAGGGGAGGCAATAGCCTGGCATGTAAGGGAACTACTCGATGTCGATGATAAAAAAGTTTTTAGGATAGAGTTTAACGAAATTACTCCAAAAGCTGTAAAATATGCCGTTGAACATTCACGCCAGATTGATATGGATAAAGTTCAGGCGCAGCAGACGAGGCAGATTTTGGACAAACTTGTAGGTTATAAACTCTCACCGGTTTTGTGGAAACAATTGGGGAATTACCATCTTTCCGCAGGTAGAGTTCAGTCTGTAGCACTTCGTATGATTTGTGAAAGAGAAGAAGAAATTGAGGCATTTATTCCGAAGGAATACTGGTCCATTCATACAATCATGGACAAAGGGGGTAAAACTTTTGAAGCGGAAGTAGTTAAACATAAAGGTAAAAAGTTTGATATAAATAATGAAGAGGAAGCTAATGCAATTAAAGATTATCTGCTTTCTCCGACTATTGAATATAAGGTTGATAAAGTTGCTCAAAAAACCACAAAACGTAAACCCACTGCTCCTTTTATAACTTCTACCCTGCAAAGGGCCGCAAGTTCAAAACTTGGGTTTGGTGTTCAAAAAACAATGCAGGTTGCTCAAAAACTTTATGAAGGTATCGAAATAGATGGAACTCCTGTAGGTCTGATCACATATATGAGAACCGATTCTGTTCGTATTTCGGATGATGCACATGAAATGGCAAAAAACTTTATAATGGAAAATTATGGTGAAAAATATTATCCTGAAACTACGAATGTTTATGTAAAAGGAAAACAGAATGTTCAGGATGCACACGAGGCAATTCGTCCTTCTTATCCCGAACGGACACCAGAAAGTATAAAGCCATATTTGGAATCCGATCAGTATAAGTTGTATAAACTAATTTGGGAAAAATTCATGTCTTCCCAGATGGCACCTGCTGAAATAGGGAATAGAACAATTGACATTTCTGCCGGAGAATACGGCCTTAGAGCGGGAACGAGTAAAGTCCTTTTTGACGGATTTCTGAAAGTTTATAATGATGCAGAGGAAGAAGAACAGGAAAAAGAAGCAAAAATTCCTGATTTATCTCAGGGTGATATTGTAAATTGCAAAGAAGTTAATCCAAAACAGCATTTTACCCAACCGCCGCCGAGATATAACGAAGCCTCTTTAGTTAAAGCTCTTGAGGAACAGGGAATTGGACGTCCTTCAACTTATGCAACTATTATTACGGTTATTCAGACAAGAAAATATGTTGAAAAAAAAGATAAAGCATTGTTCCCAACGTTATTAGGCAGGACTGTTTGCAAGCAGTTGGTTTCACAGTTCGCAGA